>Ga0247804_10000031_pt1 | contig 94852 bp, 76 predicted proteins | sample UWRJL029104C1_FD_181142 | JGI IMG/M metagenome (GOLD analysis project Ga0247804, IMG submission 181142) | Plant litter microbial communities from Arlington Agricultural Research Station in Wisconsin, United States - UWRJ-L029-104C-1 | ecosystem: Environmental > Terrestrial > Plant litter >... | reverse complement strand
CCATCAACAATACCGGCACCAATATGATCATCAGATTCATAAAGGAGGTAATGTCGAGTTCTGCATCCGCTTTAAATCGCCGTTTAATGCGCATAAATTGAATCCACTCTGTGCAACTAAATAGATGGTAAAAATAATCCGCGTTACATACTCAGCCGATTAAATTATTGCGCCGCTTGCGGTTTAGTCGCGCTGGTATCTTGCGTGCGAGTGCGCGGTACATCCTGCACATGGGTAATCAGGTTTAAACATTTGACGCCCGCCATTTCCAAGCTGTCGATAATTTCGGTTGTTTTGCTTTGCAACATTGAATGAATTAATAAGAGTGGAATTGCCGCCACCAAACCAAACGCAGTGGTATTCATTGCCACCGCAATGGATGATGACAACAGTGCTGCTTTTTCTGCCGGATCGGCACTGGCCACTGCCGTAAATGCTTGGATCAAACCAATAATGGTGCCGAGCAAACCGAGCAGCGTGGCGATGTTCGCCAGCGTCGCCAAATAAGGTGTGCGCTTTTCAAGGCGCGGCATAGCTTCCATAACACCTTCTTCCATCGCCAATTCAATATCATCGCGGCGCGGTGATTGACTCATGCGCGCAATACCAGCGGCGATAATGCGTGCGATAGGTGCGCTATCGCTTTTGCCTAAATTCACAATCCCGGCATAATCTTTTTTCTGTAGCATCGGTAGAATGCGGCTAAATGCCTGACGATTTGCACTTTTCGCCGAGGACAATACCAGCCACCGCTCTATGGCTATTGCAATCCCAACCACCAATACCACCGCAATGGGATACATAAAGGCGCCACCTTCTTGGAAAAATCGAATCAGAGTATCCATAACCTTATTAACCTCGGAAAAAGAAATTATCGAAAAAAGAAATCATCAAAAAATCACATTGTTATTCGGCCGAATCAAGTTCTCCAGCCGCCTCTAAATGCCGCTGCATTTCATCGCGTTCGACATGGCCGAACACTGCATCTTCCTGGCTACTTAGCATTTCCATTTCCAGCTCCGGGCTTGCGGGCGATTGCCAAGGCAAAATGTACATTACCCTCGGTTGTTCCTGATTGCCCGTTACTGTGGTTTGCAAATTAATAGTGGCTTCACGCACCATTTTTTTATCGCTGGTAGCGGGCGATTTTTTTTCTGCAGCAGACGTGACTGCTGGTGCAACTTCAGGCACCACTTCAGGCACAACAGCATCTTGCGCGTAACCAGCGCCCGCCATTATCGATAAACTTATCAACAACAATAATTTATTCATCGCTCGCTTCCTCTGGCGCAGCTTCACTAGCGGTGGAAGATTCTTCTACAGGCGCTGCTGCTTTTGCTTTAGGCGCTATACCTAAACGCCGCTGTAAATCGGCAATCCAACTGGTAGCTTGCTTGTCCTCACCGCCAAGCAATTGCAGATAGGCTTCATAGTGTGGCAAAGCTTCTGCACTTTTGCCCATGTATAAGTCATAAAGTATCGCGATATTTTTATGGCTCTCGGCGTGGAACGGCCAAAGGCTCAAGGCTTTTTTGTAATTGATTTCTGCACCAGAAAAATTACCTGCTTCACGCTGCAAAATAGCCAATTGATTATAGGCATCCAAATTGGTGTGGTTGGCGGTGATCGCATCGTTAAATGCTTGCTCCGCACGTTTGTCTTCTTTTTGCGCGCGATACACCAAACCCAAATTAAGATAAGCACCGGACAATTTATTATTTTCAGCAAGCACCTTTTGCAACAAAGACTCTGCCTGCGCCCATTGCTTGTTGCGTATAGCACGGGTGGCATCGGTAAAATTTTGTTGCGCTTGACGGCTTACTGAAGGTTTATTTTGCAAATAAGGATTGGGCGTGGGCGCTCCTGCTGGCAAAATTGAGGCGCCCGCTGGTGCAACACTGGGCGCGCTGGCATCGCTCGCCGGTTTTGTTTTGGTGTTGGGTGTTGATGAGCAACCCGTTACTATCAACACTAATACCAGGGCGATGAGCTTAGTGAATGTCATTGCTCACCTCCAACCGCGCTTCGGTTTTGTTATAACGTGCCGGCAGTAATTTAGCGAGGGCATCAAAGCTGCGTTTTACGCCTGCGTCGTAGGTGCCTTTCCAACTGCGCTGGGCATTCGCCTGATGAATCTCAATCGCTTTTTCTTCAAATGGATAAGCCTGCTCCTCCAATAGAATTTCATATTGTTCGAGCGCTAATTCATCCAAATCTTTCGGCCTCTGTGAATTCATTAAATCGCGACTGAGTTGCGCGTAAATTTCACCGATTTTAAAACTCGCCTCGGTAGTAAATTCAGCAATGCCATACGCCAATACTTGTTCCTGCGCTTTGAGCGCTTTTTCCAATGCGGCGCGTTTGCGTTGCAAACTATTTTTAAGTGGCAGCGTTAATTGGATGCGGGTAAATTCATCGTAAGCCGGTTGCGCTAATTCACTCTGTGCACTCGCCGCTAAATAACCAGAGCGATCCGTTTTAGCAGTGCCAGCGCGGTTATGCGTATTAACAATACTGAGCAGCCAATAATTACGTTTCTCTTTATCGCCCGCCGTGCCATAGAGTTCGGTTAATTTAAATTGCGCTTCAAGATTGTTGGCAAGCGGGCGCGGATATTCAGTCGCGTAGCGGCGATACTGCTCAATGGCCTGCGCACGTTTACCGGATTTTTCATACAGCTCGGCGCCCATATATAACGACTGGCGTTTGACATCCGGATCGGTGCTGGTGAGCTCCATGACAACTAACTCATCGGCCGCCTGTTGCCATTTATTTTGGCTTTGGTAAATCAATACCATTTTTGCCGGTAACGTCGCGGACAATTGATGATTGGGATATTTTTTACGGAAGCCTAAATACACATTTTCTGCTTGCGCCCATTTTTCTTGCTCGATTAAATAGACACCCGCATCGTATTGCGCTTTAGCGGCTATCTCGGTATCGGGCGCTACCGCTGCGATACTTAACAACTTTGCAATGGCAGCATCTTTATCACCAAACACTAAACTGGCATCCGCTTGTTGATAAATACTTGCTGCTATACGTTCACGCACTTGCTGTGCACTGGGAGCGCCGGGCGTTTTACCGTAAGCGGGTAATAAATTTAATACCTGTACATAAGCCTGCTCTGCAGCTGAGTATTCTTTGGTTTCAAAATGGCTGTGCCCGAGAATTAACCAGCTGGAAAATAATAATCTTCCCTCCGCCGGCGGTTGCCAGGCAATAACACGCTCGGCCATTATTTTTGCATCTACGTAATGATTTTGTTGCAATAAATCATTGGCCGCTTCGGCCAATACAATTACCGCGCGTGGATCAGTTTTATACACATCGGCAAAATTCAGTGCATTTTTAATTTTGCGATTTTGCCATTCCAGCAAGCGATTGTCGGGCAGGCTGCGCGCCGATTGCACTAATTGTTGCGGCAACAAAATTGCGGCGTAGCCCGCATCGGCGCCACGCAGTTTATCAACATAACCGTAAGCAACTTGTTCGTAGGCATCCATAGCAGCGGGTAAATCGCCTGCCTCATTGAGACATTCAGCGAGCAGGAAAGTCATCTCGGCCACTTGTGCATCTTTAGCAAACGTCTGCACAAATTCGCGATACCATTTTGCCGCGCGACCAAAGGAAGCCGTTGCCTCGGCATTTTTAGTCGCTTTAAAACTTTGCGCCTGTGCGTGTTCAAATTGCGCCAGCTCTTGTAACGACTGATGCAAATAGGCGAGTGCGTTATCACCAATTGCGCCTTTGCGCTGCGTCCAATAATTACTGCTGATGCCGTAACGCTCTACAAACTCTTGTTTGGCAGGCAAAATCAAACTGGGGAAATCGCCCTGCTGATAAACATCGATAACTTTGATACTAAAGCTCGGCGCAAAATCGGAATCGGCATTGTGCTGCACAAAATGTTGGTAAGTTTCAGCGCTATCGGTGAAGCGTTTTTGATCGAGATACAATTGGCCGAGTTGTTGATAGAGCAAATATTCGTAAGCGCGGCCGCCACCCAATTGCGTTTGCAAACTGCTGATTGATTTTGCACCTTCCAAATACGACAGTGACAACGCCATCACACGCAAGGTGTCTTTCACCAGATTGGCTTTTGATGCACCTATATCCGTCATGGCTGCATCAATATCCTTGGGGCTGCTGGCATGCCCAATTAATTGATCCATTACACCGGCAAAAGAAATCAGCGCAAGATCGTAATCGCTACGTTTAAATTGCGCCCAACCTTTCATGTAGAGTGCGTTTTGTTTCAGCTCGGGGTTATCGCCTTTTACCACTGCATCGTAATTGCGTTCGGCGGCAGCATAATCGCCATCGGCAAAGGATTTTTCTGCCCGGCGGAATTGGGTTTCGGCCATGTAGAGTGAATTGGTATTAGCAACTGCAAGTTGATCCAACACCACGGCTGCTTCAACTGTGCGGCCATCGAGCGACATTGCTTTGGCCAACTTATAACGCAACTGATCTGCTTCTATACCTTTTACTGGCTGCGCACTGGCGGTCTGTGTTGCCAATAACTCGCTATACATAGCGACGGGTTTGTCGTAAAAACGCCGCACTTCTGTGGCGTTGAGTTGTGCTTTCTCACTGCGCGCCATTTCCAAATCGGCGATGCGCATTTTAATTTGTTGCTGCAGCGCAGGATCTTCGGCTGCCGTCAGAGCACGTTGATAACTTTGCTCAATACGCGCCATATCGATCACGGCAACTTTTGCTTTGGCATCGGGTAATTTTGCGGCCGGTAAATCGGCAAGGGTTTGGCCGCGGCCATCATCGCCTAAACCAACCACACTGCAACCTTGTAAATGCACTACCGCACTAACGACCAGCGCAAGAAATGTATGGCGAAAAATAAAAGGGTTAAGGTGCATCATTCTGGTTGCTTCCTTAACTCGGCGTCGTACAAACGCGCAACAGCGAGGTGCGCCTGTGCCAGATAATTGTTTAGGCGTTTTTCATGCGCTGCCAATTGTTGGTCGACTTGTTGCCGCAAGCGACCCGATTGTTGTGCAACTAGCTGATCAGTATTGGCTAAATGGGTACGCACTTCTTTTTGCAGTACCTGCAAGCGCGCTATGGTCGGCTGAATATCCATACTGGTAGCGGTAATGTCGGTAATATTTTTTCGCCGTTGCGCTATTTGTGCGAGGTTACCATCAATTATTTTTAATTCCGCTTGCTGCGCGGCAAGTTGCGCGGGATATTCCTGTGCCGCGCGCCATAACAAAATTCCACCAAACATGTTCGTGCGCGCTTCCAAATCGCGAGTATCTTGCCCTGCTGCTTTCATGCGTGTGATGGTTGCTTGGCCGCGCTCAATGCGCGCATAAAGCGCACGCGTTTCTGCATCAGCCAATGCCAAGTAATTTTCGCTGGCGCTTATTTGCGTTAATTGCTGCGCTAAAGCCTCACGCTGTGCTTGTAATGTTTGCTCTTGCTGAACAATAGCATTTTGCGCAAGCTGCTGTTCCTGACGGCTGCGGGCAGCTTGTTTTTGTAACAGCAATTCATGATAGGCATCGAGCTTGGGCAACCAGTTTTGCAGCAATTTTTGCAGGCGCAATAAATCGCGCAAATCCAACACTGCGGTTTGAAATACATTTTTGGCAAATAATTCGTTGAGGTATGCAGACCGGGTTTTGATAATACTGGTGCCATCCAACTTCAACCAGTTTTGGCCATCGTCGGTCACCACGGCGGTGAGGGCACCATCTTTTGTTGCCTCACTGCGCAATATTGTTTTTGCATCCTCGGCGGAAACGGGTTCGCTGCCAATTAGCGTTAGCAATTCACCTTCGGTGAGAGTTGCGCGCATATCCTGAATTAATTGGATTTCGTGTGCGAGCAATTCTTCAGCCGATTGATAAGCATTAACCGCTTCGCCCTGCGCGCCTAATTTTTCATAGGCGTAGGGTAAAGCGAGTAAAGATTCTTGTACGGCGGGATACATCAAACTGCGTGTGCGCAATAACTGCCAGGGACGAAGGGCTTGATCGTATTCTTCTTGCGCGACAGCCGCCCAGCCGTAACCCAATAGCGCTTGATTGGCAAACACACCATCGAGCCGCACCTTGGTGAATTCACGAATCGCGGCGGCGTATTTTTTTTCGGCGAGATAACTGTAGCCAATTGCGGTGTAGGCTTTGTCTTGCAGCGCCCACTGTTCTTTGCGGCGCTGTGGATTTTCGGCGAGATCAATCTCCGCCAGCTCGCTAAAAAATGTTTGTGCCGTTTTAAAATCGCCTTCGCGCGCGTGGGCTGCACCTAAATTGTAGAGCGTGTAAGGGCTCCAGGCGCGCAGTTCGGCGGCATCAACATTATCTAAATTTAAATCGGCATAATTTTTATTGTGGATGCGAATATTAATTTGCAGCGACTGCATTTGTGCGAGTAGTGAAGGTTTGAATTCACTACTGACTCGCGCAAAACTTTCATCGGCCGCAACCCAATCACCGCGCGTGTAATGCAATTTGCCGAGGTAAAACCAGGCAGCATCACGCACCGATTGCGGGCGGCGCTCATCTTGCAAAATTTGTTTGAATACCGCTTCGGCGTGATGTTGCATACCAAATGCGAGACTGACACCGCCAGCAATTAATTCCGGGTTGTCGCCATGCCCCTGAATGCCGTCGCGCGTATCGGCGACCATCAATTCAGCAAGCGCATCGATATAATCTTGTTGGTAGTAATGATAGAGCGCAACGCCGTAGCGTAGATCAGCAACCGAGGTTTTAGGCTTTTCTTTAGCATCGGCTGAGGCGATAACGAGCGCAGCGCCCAACAGCATAAAATGGCGCAACACCGCGGTTGGTTTGCGCATTACATCTGCCATTGTTTGATTTCAAAAACCGGTTGCAATTGCGCGCTGGAATCAACAATACGCAATTCCAATACTACGGGTTCCTGATCTTTTTTGATGACTAATTTGGCGCCGCGCTTGTAATCTTGCTGCGGCCCACGACCGGTAAAAAACGCACTGACTTCATGCTCGCCCGCTTTTAAATTCCCTACATACAAACGTTGAACTCCGCCGCGAAACAGCGCTTTGGTTTGTTTGTCGGTATAGAGTTCGCTGGCAACCAGTTTGTTATCGATCTCCAATTTGATCGCATCCAGCGCAAAAAAAGCACCCAAATCCATTGAGACATAAATCGCTACCTGGCTACTGGCGGGATAAAGCAATTCTTCTTCCAGAATTAATAAATCGCGATTGAGCGTGAGCACGGATTCTTTGAGCGATTCAACCTCACCGGTAGGTGCCGAATTAATTGCTTGCTGGGCAGATACGGGAGCAGCAATCAGTTGCACAACCATGAGTGTGAGTAACAACAACGCAGCCAGATTTAACCTGTGGCGCAAAAGGTAAAGCATGGTTTTTCTCCGTGGGATTGATGGATGGCCAGTGGAATGTCACCCGGTAATCAGAATGCACTTAGCATTTTGTAGACCAATTGAAGCAAGACAGTAAAATCGACTTATTCTGTAAACTGATTGGCTTTTTTAGTGTGACATGAAGCACATTCTGTTGTGGCGCGGAGTTACTTTTTATGTCGCCAATTAACAATTTACGCGCAAGTTGTATAACTACTCACCGTTTTGAAGCTTAGTGCGTTTTTATTGGAATGCTAAACATTTGCGGTGGGATTTTTATTCGGGCGCCATCAAACCTTGGCTGTAAAACACTTTGCCATCACTGGCGATAATCACTGCATCAAAACCGGGCAGTTTATTGATCAATGCCATGCCTTTTTCCGCGCCGAGCACGAACACAGTGGTAGAGAGTGGATCGGTATCAAACCCGAGCGGGCCGATAATGGTGACGCTATTAACCCCGCTGGTGGATTTACCAGTGCGCGGGTTGATGATGTGATGCACCCGCTCGCCTTTATCATCGATAAAGTAGCGTTCGTAGTCGCCCGAGGTGGAGACGGCAACATCGACCAGCGGCAGCGTAATTGCCACCGCATCAGCGCGTGGATTTTTAATTCCAATCAACCAGGGGCGACCAAATTTATCGCCGATGACACGGCTATCGCCCCCGGCACCGACGCTGGCGTGTTTGACGCCATAGGCCAGCAGGATTTCGATGGCTTTATCGACCGCATAACCCTTGGCGATGCCGCCCAGATCGATATACACCTTGGGATGCTCGAACCAGAGGGTATTGTTTTTGGTATCGAGATGAATCAGGCGGTAATTAATTGCGGGCAACAATTCTTCGCGCTGCTGCTCGCTCGGGGTGAGCTTGTTGCGGTAGTCGTAATAGCGCCCGAGGGAGGCGAAGGTGATGTCAAATGCGCCGCCGCTTAATTCACTGTAGTGGTTGGATTTTGCGATGATCGCAGCCAGTTCGGGCGAGATGCTCAGCGGCGCTTTGGCACTGGCTTTGGGCGCTAATTGGTTGGCGCGATAGAGTTCGCTGGTTTGAATATAGGGGCTGAAGTGTTCGTCAATACGGCGCATTTCTGCCATGACGGCGGCGACTGCTTGTTCGGCTTTTTGGTCGTCATCAAGCCAGAGTGCAACACTGACTTTGGTGCCCATAACGTCTTGTTCGTCGCCGTGCCATTTGGCTTGGCCAATTTGGCTGACCAGCAATAAAAGAATGCAAATCAGCGGGCGCATTGCGGCTTACAAACTCATGTCGACGCGATAGTGCGTTTTGCCTTCTTCATCGACACGATCTTCCTGGGAGAACATGGCGAGCATATCAATTGCATTAGCAGATTCAAAAAAGGCTTTGGGTGCAGCCAATTCGCCGGTGACTTTACCGCCGCTGGGTGCAGCCAATTCAATTTGTAAATTCACATCTACCGGGCCACTCAATTGAAACAACTTGGCACTTATACCGTTGTTGCCGTTGTCGCTCATCTCAGCGGCGAAGTTACCAATCTCCAACCAGTTGGAACCCGTATTCACCCGTGCTTCGTTCCAGGTCAGCTTGCCTTTTAACTTGAGCAGCACGTTTTCGCGCAGCTCCAGCTCATCAATGTGGGCGAAGAATTGCCCTTGAATCGGTACAGGCAAATTGCCTTGCAGCAAAGTCACTGGCGCTGAAATATCGGCATCACGCACTTTTAATGCGCCGCCAGAGCCAGAGCAAATTCTGCCTTCAAAGTCCTGCATGGGTAATTTTGTGGTGACTTGCGCGCAGGGCGAAAGTGTCAGCAGCGACAGAGGGCTGAGGCTCCAAGACAGCTGCCCGAGTGAATATTCCTGCGTTGCAGTGCGCACACTAGCCAGACTGGCGCGGCCATTCCACAAGGTTCCGGTCACACCACTCAAGGCTACGCCGGTGCCGCGCGTTAACAGATAGGCACCCCAAATCGCCGGAATGCTGCTGATCACAAACACCAAAAACAAGGCGACGCCGAGCGGAATCCAGAGTTTTTTGTGGGTTTTTAATAACACGGGTATGCGGCTCATAGGGCAGGCTTTCAATCAAGGCTAGGTTTAATCGATCAACATTAAATGTATCGATACAAATTTATTGGGCTTTTTGCAGGCGCAAATTCACAGTGACCTGCCCCGGATCATTGGTTGTAGCAATCGATAAATCGATCACAGCAATGCCCTGCTTGAACTCTATCTCGTACAACCATTGCATTAATGGCTCGTAGCCAGCGCGATCCAAACGCACGCGCGCCTCACCGTTGGCGCCGGGTTGGAAGCCGCTCATGGAAAGGCCATTAGCAGTCAAAGTAGAATCAATCAGGCCGCTCAAGTTTTCCGTGCTGGCGCTGGCTCCGGCGGTGCGCAGCTGCTGGATTTGTGCAGCAACAATCTGCACTCGCCCAAGGGTTTGGGTAGAGGCCACATTAGCGGCAAGCAGTTGGTCGCGCTTGTTCTGGATAGGGGTCAACACCATTAACCAGAGCAGGTAAAGCACCACAATCAGGCTGCAGGCCAGAATCAACATCTGGTCGCGGCGATTGTACTTATTGAGTAAATTCAGTAGCTGGTTCATAACGGCTTACCGGTTAAGGATTCTTGGTCACTTTGAGGCGTGCAGTCTGCACATTGCCTTGGGCATTGAAACTGGAAGTCTCGGCATTCAAACCTTGCTTGCGCAGATTCTCGCTGAGCGCCTCAAACGCGCTGAAGCTATCGGACTGAATGCTAATGTTCAACTCGCCCGATTCACCAGCATAGGAAATACCCTTGATACTGACATTCGGCTCTTGCGCAATTTGTGGTAATACCAGGGTTAGTAGCGCCATTACACTCGCGGATTGTCCGGCCGGTTGGGTCTGTTGGAGAATGGTGTTGAGTTGTTTTTCAGGATCGACCATTCTCCCTTGGGGGATTACCGCGCGCGCTGCTGCTTCAATTTGTTGCCGCACTTTGAGATTTTCACCACCGATTTTGTGAATCTCATACATCAGCGTACCGAGATAAACCGCCACGCAAACACCGGCAAAAATCGCCACTGATTGCCACAGTTTCCACCAGCGCTCGATGGGCAACCGCTGGGAAAAATCGCCTTGGCAAAGGTCAATCGAACTACTGCTGTAATCCAGAAACCACTCATCTGCAATGGTCTGACTGGCGATGCAATCTTGCAACTCGGCGGGAATAAGCTCGCCCAAAATCTCTAATTCGGCTTCTGTTTCCGCGCGCAAATGCAGATTGGGCAGATTATCTACCCGCTCCTGATCGCGCAGCAGCATTTGCAATGCCATGCGCGCATGCTGTTGCGAGACGCTGAAACCCATAGTAGTAGCGTAGCGTAGCGCCACCTGATCCCGATACAATCCTAATGTCCAATGATTATTGGTATCCGTCACTGCCTCTGCCGCCAGTGGCAGAATGAGCGGCGCGGTCCAGCAGCGGGTGACTTCAATCCCCAAAGCAGCGAGTTCAGCAAAGGCCGCTTGCAACCAGGTTTTATCGGCAAAAGCGACAACTACCTTACCGTTGGCAGGCGTACCCAAGGCAAAGTGCAGATCTTCCACATCGCCTACAACCGAGTCTTCCAATTGGAAGGGCAAGAGGCTGCGCAGATGCTTTTTCTCTTTATCGCTGTATTCCAACTCGCGCGTATTTACCCGGCTACCGGGCAATATGAGCCACGCCGATTGCGGGTGAATTGGCAGGGCACTTAATGCCGCGCGCAAATCTTCGCGGTCGCCAGTTTCACCTTCATCGGCTGGCGTGCCATCGGCGCCCAGCCAGCACCAGCGAAAGCTATCCGCGAGGCTTTTGCCGTCGTCGGAAGTCGTTACAGAGAGCACCAATTGCATGGACATAATTTGCTCTAACTCTTTGCTCAATCAGATTGGGGTTAAGGCTTATTCGACCAATTCGGTCTCGCCATCTTCATCTTTTTCGCCGCGATCTACGGTCGGCAATTCAAAAATATCATCGCGCCGAATCACTTTAAGTGTGCCCTGCTCAGTGCCGCGCATCAGCAAACTGCGCATGCTGCGGCGCTGATCAACTAACTGCACCGTGGAGTTCAACCAAAAATATTTGGTGAGGGTCGAAATCCCATCAAGATCCAATACTTTGCCCGCAAACATCGCGTTCCATGCATCGGTAATCGCTTGTTTGTCGGCGAAACCAGTGGCCGGGCGGGTGGAAATAAACTGCTCCATATCCACGGCGTTCATCGGCACCAAATCAGAGGTGCCGTTAAAACAGAGCAACAGGTTGTTGATGCCTTTGCCGTAGGGCCCAACAAGATCCAAGGTATTGATATTCAGCCCTGCATCGGCCACCGGTAAGGCGGTGATAAACGGCGTCAACCGTAATACCAGCATTGGATTTTCGTTAAACCCGCGCACTAAACGCAGCTCATCAACCGACTTGAATAGCGCATTGGCAGGGCGATAGGGCTCTTTCATGCCCTGATAATAATTGGATTCCGCACCGCCCGAACCTGACTCAATATCATCGGCATCGATCCAATCGACTACCGCCGCAATCAGATTTTCCGCCTGATTTTGATCCAGCGGAAGATCGGGAAACGTCTGCAGCAAGCGAATAAGACGCCGTTGCGGTTCGGTATACCGTTCGTAATTTCCCTCTGGCCGCTCAAGATTTAACGGCCGCGCCAAATCATTCAGATTCAATTGCGTGGTGGCGTCAGTCATCCGGGCAAAACCGCTTACGCCTTCATCCTGAATCGGTACTTCACTCCCCCAAGGCTCACCCAAGTAGTCGATACCGGGGTCGAGATCCGCTTCGGGAAACATCAATTTAGCAACTTCTTCGGTGCCTTCTAAAAAGGCGCGTGCCTGAGTGCCATGCCAGCGGGTTTCGGCGCGCGCCAAGCCCAGTTGATATTGGGCGGCGAACTTAACGCTCAACCCAGCGACCAGAGCCACAATTAGCAACACTAGCACTAGCACAGTACCGCGCTCAGCTCTCGCCCCTGCGCGCCGAAAACTACTGTTGTTCAGGCATGGCGAAGAGACGCACACTGCGGCCGACTCCTTTGAGTTCGATGGTAATCTCTACCGCCAGAGGCAAATCCATACTGCTCGCACCCTGCTGGGTGTTTTCTGGCCAGGATTGCAGCCAGGCTTCAGAAAACTCGCGATCTTCCAAGGCTGCTTTGCCTTTGGAGCTAATGGCTCCCTGATGCAGAAAGCGCAGCTGCACATCTTCAACATTTTCCAGCAACAACTGATGATAGGCATCATCTTCCAGATCGATATCAGCCATTTCAAGATTGCGCTCCGGCAAAAAATCGCGCCAGAGCTTGCCTTCTACCACCCGATAGCTGACCAGTTGTAGATCACTACGCGGCAAATTGGTGAAGTTGACCCAGCCGCGCCGCTTGAACAGCATCAACATCTGATCTGCATCTTCACCAGAAGAGTTCAGGCTCTCGGCCTGAAATACTGCGTTTTTATCGGCCGCTGCGGGCGGCAGCACATGGCGCAAATCAGCAGCGATAATTTGCCAGGCACGGTCAATCCCATTAATTTCAGCCAGCACTTCATTCGTGCGGGTTGCACCTTCGTCGGCAGCGCTAAGCGACTCAAATGCCATAGCTGCGATAAGCGCGGAAATTACCAGCGCTATCAGCACTTCCATCAGGGTAAAACCCTGCTGCTGTCGGAATTGGCGCTGCAACTTATTCACTTTATTGCACCAACACAATTTCGGGATCACTGATATAACCCGTTAAACGCGCGAGCGCTGGCTGGTCTTCATTGACCGCCGAGCCACCCAGATTTACGCCATCGGCCGCGCCCATTAAACGCACCGCAATTTCAATGCGCTTAAATCCCGGTACCGGCAGGGTGTCCATAGCAATACTCTTTAATTGCCACTGCCAGCGCAGCCCGGCCATATCCACTATGCCGGAATCTTTTTCCGGCACTTTATAATCTTGCAGCGCTTTTTTAGCTTTCTGCTGTTGTAACAAACGCACTCGCGTCAGCTGATTTTCAGCCACCCAATAGGCATAGGTTTTATCGCGAATCGCGGCCGAGCCGTCTAATTGTGTCAACACAAGAGTAATCAGCGCAGGCAATGCCATAGCGACAATCATTAGCGCGATCATGGCTTCCAGCAGCGTAAATCCGCGCTGTTTGGAGCGCCGGAGAGTGACGCCTGCGAGAGAGATTTTCATCGGCCGCTCTGCTCCGCTTCAACGCGTTTCTCTTCGCTGACCCAATGCAATTCGCCGGTCAGATCCAGCTCAAAAAGCTCGGTTTCCACCTCATCACCCGCAACTGACTGATTAGCGTAAATGGAGATTTCCACCTTACCTGAGCCGTCGCCGCTGGGGAAAAACCCCATTACAGGATCCTGGTATTCCAACTCGGGGTCGAATTCCCACAGCTCGTCTTCCACCACAAATTCAATCATCTGCCCTTCGGGCAAACAGTGTTGCCGCAGCTCGGGTAAATCCTGCCATTGGCGGTCGCGTACCCGGCGCCAGTGGTAGCACCACTGCTCACCGCCTTCTACATCGGCAGCCGCCCGCGGCTCTACAAACAAGCCGTGACTCTCACCTTTAAGTACCGACTGCTCGGCGATGTAATTCGCCTGCATCATAAATTCTTCGGCTTCTTTGCGTGTCATCTCAGTGGCGGCATTACCGCCCACTGCGATAGAAATCACACCCACGGCCATACCGATAATAAAGACCACAAAAATGATCTCGATCAGGGTAAAGCCTCGTTGGCTGCGTTTCACTGGCTATGCCTTTTGGCGATTAAAACCTATTGCTCATCCCAGACGCTAACATCAGCATTCTGGCCTTCACCGCCGCTCACACCATCGGCACCCAAACTGTAAATATCGTATTCTTTGCCTTCACCCGGGCTCATGTATTGATATTCGTTGCCCCATGGGTCTTTGTTCAAGTTATCAATGTAGCCGCTCGCTTTGAAATTGCGCGGTACTGGCGCGATAGAGCTTTTGGTCACCAGCGCTTCCAAACCTTGCTCGGTGGTAGGGAAGTTAAAGTTATCAATGCGATACAGCTTAAGTGCGGTTTGCAGCGAACTGAAATCCGCGCGCGCTTTTTGCACGTTGGCTTTATCGAGGTTGTCCATTACGTTGGGCACCACAATACCGGCCAGCAAACCGATGATGATTACCACCACCATGATTTCCACCAGAGTAAAACCTGCCTGCTGCATTCTTATTTTCATTGCTCTTGTCTTCACACTTGTCTCCTTAAATATCACTGTCAACTGAACGGTAAAAGCCAACTCATTCGACTTAACTGAGCTTGGTCATCTCGAAAATCGGGGTGAGGATCGCCAATACAATCACGCATACCGCGCCCCCCATAAAAATAATGGTGGCCGGTTCCAACAAACCCATGGCCACCCCCAACATCATTTCCAACTCGCGCTCCTGATCTTTGGAGGCGTTATCCAATTGCTGCGGCAAGGTGCCGTTGGTTTCGCCACTGGCCACTAACTGCACCAATAGCGGCGGAAAATGATTAGTGTTCTCCATGGCGCGACTCAGACTCATCCCCTCGCGCACCGAGGCAGCGACGGTATCGCAGGCCTCTTGCAGGATTTTATTGGTCATCACCTGACCGGAAATATTCAGCGCCTGCAACAGCGGTACACCACTGGCCGACAATAGGCTCAAGGTCGCGGCAAAACGCGCCGAATTGATCTGCTTCACCAGCTCGCCAATCACCGGCAATTTCAATTGCACCACATGCCATGCGCGCAAACGCTTGGGGTCGCGCATTAGATGTTTGATAACAAAATATACCCCCACCAATGCGAGCAGTAAAAACAGGCCGTAGTTCATCAAAAAACTACTGGTGGCAATCAGCCCTTCAGTCAGGGCAGGTAGTTCGCGCTTACCCTGCTCAAAAATTTTGACCAGTTTAGGGACGACCAACACCATCAGCGCAACAATCACCGCGAGGCTCACAACCAACATTACTACCGGGTAAATCATCGCCATTTTGATGCGCTGTTGCAGTATTTGGCTGGTTTGGGTGTAGTCCGCCAGACGTTCCAGTACCGGGCTTAAATAGCCCGAACCTTCACCTGCACGCACCAGTGCGCGATACATATCATCAAAGGCGACGGGATTGTCGCTTAGTGCCTGCGCCAAGCTTAAACCTTCCAATACCTTGGTACGCACTTGCAATACGACACGTTTTACATTGGCTTTTTGCGACTGTTTGGCGGTAGCGTGAAGAGCCTCATCGAGTGGCAGACCGGATTTGACCAGAGAAGCTAACTGGCGGGTAATCAGACTGAGATCGCGGGTACTTAATTTAGAGGCGCGGCGGCGCGACCAAGCGGAAATATCCATACCCTGACCGGAATTCGCCGATGCATCAGCTCCCATTCCTGCACTGGTAACCTCCAGTGGCTTGAGCTTTTTAGCGCGCAATTGCGTGCGGATATGGCGCTCCGAATCTCCCTCCAGAATACCTTTTACCGTTTTACCTTCATCGGTCAGCGCTTTGTAACTGTATGCACCCATAATTTACATCCACTACAGCTGGGTGGTGACACGCAGCACTTCTTCAATGCTGGTGATGCCATTGAGTACACACTGACGGCCATCGTCACCCATAGATGGGCTGTGTTTGCGTGCTTCGGCTAATAACTCTTGCTCACCAGCCTGCTCGTGAATCAAGTGACGCAAACGCTCAGTGATTTCAATTAATTCGTAAATACCTTTACGGCCACGATAGCCCTGGTTGTTGCAGTGTCTGCAGCCGCTCGGTGCCGGGCGCCAGATAGGTGTTTCTTCGGGTAGCTTGAGCATCTCGCGCTCGGCATCGCTGGGCATATATTGCTCTTTGCAATGACTGCAGAGCACACGCACCAAGCGCTGTGCCATAACGACTTCAATACTTGACGCCAGCAGAAAGGGCTCAACACCCATATCTTTCAAGCGCAATACTGCGCCGATCGCGGTGTTGGTATGGAGTGTCGATAACACCAAGTGCCCCGTGAGCGATGCCTGAATCGCAATCTCAGCAGTTTCTGCGTCACGGATTTCACCGATCATCACCACATCCGGGTCCTGCCGGAGAATGGCGCGCAGACCGCGGGCAAATGTCATATCGATCTTGGTATTCACCTGGGTCTGGCCGATGCCGGGCAACAGGTATTCAACTGGGTCTTCAACCGTGAGGATGTTGCGACTGCGGGTATTGATATGGCTCAAACCTGCATAAAGTGTGGTGGTTTTACCGGAACCGGTTGGCCCAGTTACCAGAATAATCCCGTGCGGCCTGAGCAAGTTTTTGGTCAGGCGCTCATAGACCAGCGGCGGCATCTGTAATTGTTCAAGCTTGAGCTGGCCAGCGGCCTGATCGAGAATACGCAATACGATACGCTCACCAAACGCCGAGGGAATCGTTGATACCCGGAGATCCACCGCGTGACCTGCAAGGCGCACCGTAATACGACCGTCCTGCGGCAGACGTTTTTCGGCGATATCCAACCGCGCCATTACTTTCAGGCGCGACACCAATACCGGTGCCAATTCCGCTTTGGGCGAGAGCACTTCGGTCAACACGCCATCGATACGAAAGCGCACCGATACACGGTCTTCAAACGGCTCGAGATGGATATCCGAGGCGCCTTCGCGCACCGCTTGGGAGAGGATAGCGTTGATCAAGCGAATAATCGGGGCGTCGTCATCACCGGCGAGCAAATCGGTGCGATCGGCCAAATCATCAGCCATGGATGACAAATCGAACTCATTACCCAAGTCTTCGGCGGCGCGTTGTGCCGCACCATCACCACTTTGGTATTCGCGGGTTAGGCGTTTTTGGAAATCTTCTGCAGGCATTTCTTCGAGCACTAAATCAGGGCCAAAAATACGCTGTAATTCCAGCAGAATATCCAAGGTCAGACCGGGGCGATGCAAAACGCGCGGCATCAAACCCGGCGCCAGCTCTTCCAACATGACGCCGTGGGCAGAGGCAAAACTAAACGGCAAACGCTCGTAGACCGAGGGCTCGGCGATAGCGCTGTCGAGCAGCACCTCGTCGGTCAGCGTAAGCGGCTCCAAAACTTGCTCGCTCACGGTCTATTCCCCAGTAGCTTCAGCAGCACGCGCTGCTTCATTTTGGTCTTTTTTAGTCTCATCGAGGTATTTTTGAATCTGCTCTTCCCATTCAGGCAGCATGGGAACCTCGCGCTTGGTGGTGAGGATTCCACGCGAACGCTGGAACTCAACTTGTTCGTTTCTTATCGTTCTGTATTTTTCGGCTGTTGCACCAGTAAGTACTTCATTAGTGCGAATAATTGTGGGCTTGAGGAAGATCAACAAATTGGTTTTTGTTTTGGTGGCACTTTGCGAGCGAAATAAATGCCCAAGCACAGGAATACTACCCAGCACTGGAACACGGGAATCACCTTTATTGACCTGATCTTGAATCAATCCACCCAAAACGACAGTTTGGCCGTCACCAGAGAGGATCTGGGTTTTGATTTCGCGCTTACTCGTGGTGGGGCCATTCGGCGAGCTTTGGGTGTTACCAATGACCGATGAAATCTCTTGTTCTATATCCAATACCAAGCTATCGCCTTCGTTAATGTGCGGCGTCACTTTTAACTTGATACCTACATCTTCACGGTTAACCGTATTAAAAGGGCTAGAGAAAGAGGTATTACCGTCAGTGTTACCGCCTGTATTAGCACCAGAGTAAGAACCCGTCACAAAAGGAACCTGTTGTCCCACAAGGATAGAGGCTTCATTGTTGTCGGTGGTTAACAGACTTGGTGTTGAAAGAATATTGGTTGATTCAGTGGTCTGCAGCAACTTCAGCACTGCCAGAAAATCTACATTGTTGCCCAAGCGACCAATACCAAACACCGGCGCCTGCACTGCAGCGATACCGCTAGCTAAAGAGCCCAGTGCTGAGCCATCGCCAGGGTTTTCCAATATGCTTAACGCAGGTGCAGCGACCCTTCCTGCAGCACCACCGTTGGTAAAACCACCGAAACCCTGATCATCCGCTTGATACATCCATTCAATACCAATCTCTTTGGCATTGGTACCCGTAATCTCAACAATAATCGCCTCGACCAATACCTGTTGGCGGCGAATATCCAAACTGTTGATAATCGACAACATAGTGTCCATCGTGTCGATATCGGCGGTGATAAGTATCGAGTTAGTCGCTGTATCCGCTTGTACTGCTGGCGGCGATGCGTTGGCGGGCGCACCTTCTGCTTGCTTGCCTTGACCCAGGCTTTGCATCATACCGGTGAGCACTTTGGCCACATCTTCAGCCTTGGCGTATTGCAGATACTCTACCCGCACATTGCTGTTTTTGGACTGCGGGCGATCCAAATCATCGACTAGTAGTTTGAGGCGTTGGCGAGTCAAATCATCACCGCTGATGACGACCGCGTTGGTGCGTTTATCAGCGACAATCACCGGTGGCGATGTAGTCATACCACGGTTAGGATCGGGTTTTTCAAGTTGGGTGAGCATCGCAACCACATCGGCCGCGTTGGCATAGCGCAGCGGCACGACATCGGTGTGGGTAATGCCGATTTTGTCCAACTGCACGACTAATTCATTCATCCGTGCCACGTTAGCGCGAGTATCAGTAATGATCAGCGCATTGCTTGGTTCGTAGGTGGTGAGATGGCCATATTGCGGCACTAAGGGGCGCAAGGCGGCGAGAATTTTGGCAGCGCTGGTGTTTTTCAGCGGGATCACCTGGGTGATATACAAGTCATCTTTATTGGTGACATTATTTTCCGTCGGAATCGCGAGGTTACGCGCATCGCGGTTCATCACGATACGGACAATATTGCCGCTCTCAACCGCCGTGAAACCATGCACATCCAAAGATGCCAGAAACAACTCATAGAGCTCTTTGGCATTCAACGGCTTGGTGTTGATGACCTTGATCGGCCCGCGCACCTTGGGATCGATAATGAATGTTTTGCCCGTCAATCCGGCGATCGATTTGATCACGTCCTGAATATCGGTATCGTTAAAGTTGACTGCCCAGCGTGTTTCGCCCTGCGCATCGACAGGTTGCGCCTCTACTTGAGCAAAGGCTGAACCACTCATGCCCATCAGCGCCGCCAGCAATAGGCCGCTGATGATGTTGTTATTGTTACGACCATGAAACCGGATCACGAAAACCTCACTTGAGCATTACGTCTAGGTTAACTGTACTACCACTGCGTCTGATCTCCAGATTCGCCGATGTGGCACTACCCATACTTTTGTATATTTCCATAATCTTGCCGGGGCTGCTCAGCGACACACCGTTGACAGCCGTGACTATGTCATCGGTCTGCAGCCCCAGTGAATTAAATACTTCCGCATTGCGTCCCGGACGAATTTTGTAACCAACTACCTGGCCGCCTTCGCGGTAGATACTCATCGCCACCACATCGGCAAGCGTTTTAACCGCCGCCGCTACGGTCGGATCAGCACCAAAGCGCGGTGAATCAGCCACCGGGCTTTTATCGACATAAACAGGTGGCTGTTGTTGCGGTGGCGCGTCTGTGTAACCACTTGGCGGAGTCCATCCAGTATTGCTTTGTGCGCCCGAAAAAGAAGTAGCTAGCTTGGGTGCGTTAGGATCTTCTTTAAACAACCACAGGGATTCAAACGAGCCGTTGTTATTAATAATGACACGCCCATCCAATACTTTGGCGAGCGTTACATTATTGCCAACAGGCAGTGTATCGCCTATCGCATATACATCGGCGCGATCGCCCGATGCGATAATTGCTCGCCCTGACTTCTCCTGATTACTGCCTAGCACACCGCGCAGAATCAAATTGAGCTGGGTATCGGCAGCATCGGTTTCTATACCTTGGGTGACGGGCTGAACCTCTGCTGGTGGGGCTACTTCTGCAACCGCCGTATCACCAAAGGGCGACAGATTCTTGATCTGTGCAATATCGACCTGGCCAGATGCGCCCGTCGCACCGCCTTGGGTAGAAGGTGCCACCAAGGTCAAGGTTGCAGGGGGAATAGTGGGGCTGGGGATAATCAGCCAAAACAAGCGCGCCACGCTGTGGCTCAGCCAAATAACTAACAATAACATCACCAGCCACTGCCAGCGCTGCACTGAAACACGATTTAACAGCGCAGAAAAACGCCGCAGTTGGTATTCCAACTGAACGGTGCGCTGCTCGAAGGCGGCTTTGTGATTAAGCAATCTATCTTGCATAGGTTTGATTGATTCCCTTGTTCGGGGTGTACAACACCAATGAGCGCAATGGCAATTAGTAGTTGTATCAAAAGCTTAGTGCGTTATGTTTATCAAAGCCATGAGATTCTACTCCATCCATATTACAAAAGCGAAAAACTACACGAAGAGTGAGAAGCATATAGCGGAAGCGAGTTTCTGCGCATGTTGGATAGCAGAAAAGAGGGGAAGTTGCAGATTTAATGAAATATGCGACAGACACCGCAAAATAGGATGATTAAAACGCGAAAAACCCTGATTGCGGGAGGGGGCAATCAGGGTTTTAACAGGATGACAGCCAGACCTTGGCGATGGATGTGCCTGATTCCATTTTAATCCTTGCTAGAGCCGCCTCCTGCGACAATCTCCTATGGTTGCCATTATTGATGAATCAGACGTCAGGCAATAGTGGCTAATTTCGGTAATTTTTGTAGGAGATATCTCACAAGCTTGTCAGTCAAAACGACTGCAGTTTTAGTCGGGCAGGTTTATAATCCTGCCGCCTTCCTTTAATCCTGCGAGAAACACATGCCGCCCAAGAAAAAAAGCATCGATTTTGAGCAGTCGCTAAGCACGCTCGAAAGCCTGGTTAACCGTATGGAGCAGGGCGATATGACGCTGGAGGAATCACTCCAGGCATTTGAAAGCGGCATAGCCCTAACACGCGAATGCCAAACACGCTTAGCCGCCGCCGAACAACAAGTGAATAAACTGATCGAGCAGCAGGGCACTATTAGCCTCGAACCCTTTGCTGCCGATGAAGGCGAAGTTTGATGACGCAGGAATTCAGCCAATTTGCGCATGAATCGCGCGCACGTGTAGAAAATGCGCTCGACCGCTGCCTGCCGCCGGGCGCCGATCCAACCCAGCTGCGTGCCGCAATGCGCTACAGCCTCTTTAATGGCGGCAAACGGGTGCGCCCGATTCTTGCTTACGCCGCCGCACTCGCCGTCAAATCCGATATCAATCTAACGCTGGTAGATCCAGTAGCCGCCGCCCTTGAGTGCTTACACTCATATAGTTTGGTGCACGACGATTTACCGGCGATGGACGATGACGATCTACGCCGTGGCAAACCTACCTGCCACATCGCCTTTAATGAAGCGACGGCAATACTCGCGGGTGATGGCCTGCAAACTCTCGCGTTTGATTTACTCACCACAACCGAGCTGCCAAGCCAGACACAAATTCAATTGATCCGCCAGCTGGCGCTGGGATCAGGTATTGAAGGTATGGTACTGGGGCAGGCGATAGACTTGGCGGCCGTTGATCACCACTTGGATCTCGCCCAGCTGGAAAATATGCATAGGCACAAAACCGGCGCCTTGATTCGCGCCAGCGTTGCCATGGGCGCTATTTGCGCCGGCGCCACCAACGAGCAATTAGCTGCTTTGGATAATTACGCCGCCGCCATCGGCCTCGCCTTTCAGGTGCAGGACGATATTCTCGATGTCACCAGCGATACCGCTACCCTCGGCAAACAACAGGGCGCCGATATCGCACGCAACAAGCCGACCTATGTCTCCTTATTAGGTTTGGATGCCGCCAAGGCCAAGGCCGAAGAATTACATAGTCAGGCACTTGTTGCGCTCGCTGTATTTGACGAGGGAGCGATACAGTTACGCCAATTGGCCAGCTATATCGTGGAAAGGTCGAACTAGCCAAGACTCTGGCAAGCCGCCTACAATAGCCCTCCGTGAGCGGCCAACCGCACAACTATAAATGATGATCTTGCATGCATAACGAAATCCCCACCAGCCGCCCGCGCACACCATTGCTGGACAGCATTGACTCCCCCGCCGACTTACGTGCGCTGGACGAAAAACAACTGCCACAAGTGGCGGATGAGCTACGCGCTTTTTTGCTCTACTCCGTGGGACAAACCGGCGGACATTTCGGTGCCGGTTTAGGCGTGGTGGAACTCACCATCGCCTTGCATTATGTATACGAGACGCCTGACGACCGATTGGTCTGGGACGTAGGCCATCAAACTTATCCGCATAAAATTCTCACCTCGCGCCGCGAGCGCATGAACAGTATTCGGCAGGGCAACGGCTTGTCCGGCTTTCCCAAACGCGAAGAGAGCGACTACGACACCTTCGGCGTCGGCCACTCCAGCACCTCCATCAGCGCCGCCCAAGGTATGGCGATAGGCGCCAAAATGGCCGGAGTTGAGCGCAAAGTAGCGGCGATCATCGGCGATGGCGCTATGACTGCCGGCATGGCATTTGAAGCGCTGAACCACGCCGCGCACACCGCTACCGATATGCTAGTGGTGCTCAATGACAACAATATGTCCATCTCGCCCAATGTCGGTGGCTTCGCCACTTATCTCTCTAAAATCTGGGCGAGCAAGTTTTACAACTCGCTGCGCGAAGGCAGCAAGCAGGTGCTGGGCAAGATTCCGCCCGCGTGGGAATTTGCTCGCCGCACTGAAGAACACTTCAAGGGTTTTATGTCGCCCGGCACCCTGTTTGAAGAGATGGGCTTTAATTACGTCGGCCCAATCAACGGCCATGATTTAGGCGATTTAGTACTCTGCCTGCGCAATCTGCGCGAGATCAAAGGCCCCAAGCTGCTGCATATCATCACCCAGAAAGGCAAAGGCTTTGAGCCAGCCGAACTCGATCCGGTCGGCTATCACGCACTGAATAAAATCGAGCCGAAAAAAGCCGCAATTGGCGTAGTGGATGCGCCGAAAAAACTGAAATATCAGGATGTGTTTGGCCAGTGGCTGTGCGATATGGCCGCGCAGGACAACAAACTGGTCGGCATCACCCCCGCCATGTGCGAAGGCTCGGGTATGGTGGAATTTGCCATGCAATATCCTGAACGCTTTTACGATGTCGCCATTGCCGAACAACACGCCGTCACTCTTGCCGCCGGTATGGCCTGCGAAGGGCAAAAACCGGTGGTGGCAATTTACTCCACCTTTTTGCAGCGCGCCTATGACCAGTTGGTACACGATGTCGCCATTCAAAATCTTGATGTGACCTTTGCCATCGACCGCGCTGGCCTCGTCGGCGAAGACGGTCCCACACACGCAGGTAGTTTTGATATCAGCTTCCTGCGCTGTATTCCCAATATGGTGATTGCCGCGCCGAGTGATGAAAACGAATGTCGCCAGCTGCTGTATACCGCCTATCAATACCAAGGCCCGGCGGCCGTGCGCTATCCTCGCGGCACTGGCGTGGGCGCCAATATCCAGGCAGAAATGACTCTTTTGCCGCTCGGTAAAGGGGTGATCAAACGCGAAGGCAAACAAGTCGCTATTCTCTGTTTTGGCACCCTGCTCGCCACCGCCCAGCAAGTGGCCGACAAACTGAATCTCAGCCTGTGCGACATGCGTTTCGTTAAACCGATTGATAGCGACTTGATCGAACGTATGGCCGCAAGCCATGCACTGCTGGTAACACTGGAAGAAAATGCCATCGCCGGTGGTGCGGGCAGCGCCGTGGCCGAATTCCTCAGCGACAGTGGGTTGCAGATTCCACTTTTGCAACTCGGTTTTAGCGATGAGTTTGTCGATCACAACAGCCAAAAACGCCAGCTCAGTGAGCAGGGGCTGGATGCAAGCGGGATTGAAACTGCCATCACCCAGCGCTTGGCTTTATTGCAAAGCAGTAGCCAGGATATCAGCCAGTTAGCCCGCTAACTGGCCTTGAATATTGGCTACGCCACCGGCAAACCGCTCCGCCAGAAAATCGATAAACAACCGCACCTTGGGCGCCAAATGGCGCTGTTGCGGGTAGACCACCCAGACACCAGCATCGTTAAAACGGAACTCATCCAGCACCGCCACCAACCGGCCGTCCGCCAAAAACTCATCCACATAATAATCCGGCAATTGCGCCAAACCTAAACCTTTGAGCGCGGCATCTACCAGCGCTGGGCCAGAATTCGCCTGCCAGTTGCCATGTACCACCAAATCCTTGCGCTGCCCTTGATGGCTCAGCAACCAGTAACCACGCGTGCCAACCAGACAATTGTGCCGCTCCAAATCGGTTAGCGTTTGTGGCGCCGAGACGCGCGCGAGGTAAGCAGGAGAACCGACGATATACTCGCGCCGGTCACACAAGCGCTTGGCAATAAGCGTCGATTCGCGCATCACCCCCATGCGAATCCCCAAATCAAAACCTTCTTCGATCAGCTCCACCTGCCGGTTGCTGAAATACATATTCACTTTGAGCTGTGGGTAAAGTAGCTGGAAGTCATTTACCAGCGGGGCGATATAGCGATCGCCAAAGGTGGTTGCGGCGGTAATTTTGAGTAAGCCGGTCGGTTGACCTTGATGATGTTGCAGCAGCGATTCCGCCTCACGCAGGCCATCAAATAAATGGCGACAGCTCTCGTAATACAACTGTCCAGCGTCAGTAAGGCGGATCTGGCGCGTAGTGCGATACAACAATTGCGTCCCCAACTGCAGCTCCAAATGGCTCACCAATCGGCTTACATGGGAGTTGGATACGTGTAACTCGCGCGCCGCCGCCGCAAAACTGCCAAACCGCACCACGGCGATAAACGCCTCCACCCGCTCCCAATGCTGCATTGTTGCTCCAGCGCAATAATTAAGTGTTTTTTAGCTGGCTTATTGCCATTGAGTCACTAGTCTACACTTTGCCCCCAGAAAAATGACAAGCTTTGCCTATTCATACGACAGCTTGATTCCCATTACTTAAAAGACATGAGCCAGGAACCACTATGAAATCACGCGCCGCCATTGCCCTCGCCGCCGGAAAACCACTGGAATTAGTCGAAATTGATGTACAAGGCCCCAAAGCCGGTGAAGTGTTGGTGCGCATAGTGGCAACCAGCGTTTGTCATACCGATGCCTACACGCTCTCTGGCGCCGACCCTGAAGGGGTATTTCCCGCTGTACTCGGCCACGAAGGCGCGGGTATTGTGGAAGAAGTGGGCGAAGGCGTAACCAGCTTGAAAGTGGGTGACCATGTGATTCCGCTGTACACCGCCGAATGCGGCAAGTGCAAATTCTGCCTTTCCGGCAAAACCAATCTGTGCGGCTCAGTGCGCGCCACCCAAGGCAAAGGTTTGATGCCCGATGGCACCACGCGCTTCTCATTCGAAGGAAAACCGCTGTTTCACTATATGGGCACCTCAACTTTCTCGGAATACACGGTACTGCCAGAAGTCTCGCTCGCCAAGGTATCCAAAGAAGCGCCGCTCGATAAAATCTGCCTACTCGGTTGCGGCGTCACCACCGGTATCGGCGCAGTCATTAATACGGCCAAAGTGACCGCGGGCGCTACCGTTGCCGTATTTGGCTTGGGCGCTATCGGCCTTGCAGTGATACAAGGCGCGCAGATGATGAACGCCGGGCGTATTATCGCGATCGACGTAAACCCGGATAAATTTGAACTCGCCCGTCAGTTTGGTGCGACTGACTTCGTCAATCCCAAAGACCATAGCGCCCCCATCCAGCAAGTGATTGTGGATATGACTGATGGCGGTGTGGACTACTCGTTTGAGTGCATCGGCAATGTGAACGTGATGCGCTCGGCGCTGGAGTGCTGCCACAAAGGCTGGGGCGAATCGATCATCATCGGCGTTGCCGGTGCAGGGCAGGAAATTGCTACCCGCCCCTTCCAGTTAGTAACTGGTCGGGTGTGGAAGGGCTCAGCGTTTGGCGGGGTAAAAGGCCGCAGCCAATTGCCCGGTTATGTGGAGCGCTATATGAAGGGCGAGATCAAAATTGACGAATTTATCACCCACGATATGCCTTTTAACAAAATCAACGAAGCGTTTGATTTGCTGCATGAAGGCAAAAGCATCCGCACCGTTTTGCATTTCTAAACTCATTATCTATTACTGGAAAACGATCACCGCTTATGTCTACCACCCTGACCGAAATCGCCGCCAATAAATGTTTTGGCGGCTGGCTCAAGCGTTACAAACATCATTCCACCAGCCTCAATTGCGAGATGATTTTTGCCATCTACCTACCCCCGCAAGCGGAGACGCAAAAAGTACCAGTGCTTTGGTGGCTCTCGGGGCTGACCTGCACCGATGAAAACTTTATGCAGAAAGCGGGAGCCCAGCGGATCGCCGCAGAATTGGGTATAGCGATTATCTGCCCCGATACCAGCCCACGCGGACTCGATCTACCCGGTGAGCATGAGAGCTACGATTTCGGCTCCGGCGCTGGTTTCTACCTGAATGCGACGCAAGAGCCTTGGAAAGCCAATTACCGCATGTACGATTATGTGACTCAAGAATTACCCGAGTTGGTGATGGCTAACTTACCGCTCAATGGGCGCGAATCCATCAGTGGCCACTCCATGGGGGGCCACGGTGCGCTGGTATTGGCGCTGCGCCAACCGGGTCGTTACGCCTCGGTATCGGCATTTGCCCCTATCACCAACCCAAGTAATTGCCCTTGGGGCGACAAAGCGTTTACTGGTTATTTAGGTGCTTATCGCGGCACTTGGGCGCAATACGACGCGTGCAAACTGATCTCGACGCGTCAATCGCAGCAGGAATTATTTGTCGATCAAGGCGAGGCGGATAATTTCAAAACCGAGCAACTAAAACCCGAGCAATTGCAGGCAGTCTGTGCCGAGGTAGGGCACCCGCTGATTTACCGCAGCCACGCCGGTTACGACCATAGTTACTTTTTTATCGCGAGTTTTATTGAAGAACATTTGCGCTATCACGCCAAATATTTGTTCGGTAATTGAGCAGAAAGAGAAGTTTAAAAGAAGGTAAAAGGTAATTCAGGAAGGGGCTTACTGGGAGGGCGGTGGAAACTCAAGTCCTTTTGAGCTCACTAAACCACTCACTCATATCATGGTCATGCATGTTCTTTATACACTTGGTTTTTTAAAAATCCCAGAAACCAATCCTCAAATGTGACGCAAGTCCTATATTTGTCGCCAAATACATCAACTTATTACAAGTAATTACAGCTTTTTGTGAATTACAGCAAAACAGAATGACAAAAAAAGCGCCCTGAGGCGCTTTTTTTGGAATAAGCAAAATCGCCGATTTACTTGGGTGCGAAGTGCCTGCGCAAGAGAAATAACAACGTAAAAGCAAAGATCAGGAACAGCGGGAAAAACACCAGATTTTGCAGCGTCGCCTGGCCAGCAGTCAGCTCTACTGCTTCTGGTGGAACACCTCGGGCAATTGCATCGGCTTTAGCAGTATCTAACCAACCGCCAATTACCGGGTTCCACATACTCATTGAGAACATACCCGCACCACCTAATAACGACATACCTAAAGCGCCGGTTTTCGGTTGATACTCGCTGATAAAACCAATCATCGTCGGCCAGAAATAGGTTACACCCAGAGCGAATACCATAGCGGCGATATACACCATGCCGCCTGATGCGCGGCTGAGCAGGAAGATGCCGATAGCAGTCACTATCGCCGACATCAACAGCACACCAACAGGGTTCAGCGCTTCAACAATCGGCCCGGCAAAAAAGCGCCCCAGCGCCATCAAACCAGTTACCAGCGCCAACACCAACATCGGGTGCGCACCTGATGCACCAAAAATCCGGTCAACCCATTGTTGGGTACCAAATTCAGAGGCGGCGGTGACTGTCATGCAGAAGAACATAAAAATAAACAGCGGTGAGAACAATGCCTTGATGTTGGTTGAGGTCGAGGTCTCGGAATTTGCCATAGTCGGGAAAGGCTGACCAAAAATCATCGCGCCGTAAATCAGGGTTGGGACGATCATAATCGCAATTTGCCACTGCCAATCCAATCCCAATTTGGTCATCAATGCCGACACTAATGAACCAATCACAATCCCACCGGGGAACCAGACGTGAAATTTATTCAGCATCGCCGTTTTGCGCGTGTGATAAATATCGGCGATCAATGGATTACAGGCCGCTTCGACCGAACCATTGGCGAAACCGATAAAGAAGCTCGATAACAACAGCGTCCAAAAACCGCCCGCGGTAATCGTTAAAAACAATCCGAGTAGATGGCAGGCAAAGGCCAGATACATCAGCGTGCGGGCACCGACATAGTTGTAAATCAAACCACCAAACAGCATAGCAACCGGGAAACCAAAAAAAGCCATGCCGTTGATCCAGCCTAATTGTTCGTTGCTGAACGAAAACTCCGCACTTAATTGGGTGAGGATACCGGCGCGAATCGCGAAGGTCATTGCGGTCACAATTAACGCCATGCAACAGGCGGTGAATAGCCGTTGTGGATTAATCGTCGCAGAGGATGTGGCCATAAAGAGATTCCTTTTGCTATTTATTGTTGAGTGCATGTGATGAAAACGCGATGGAGCCGCACCGCGTCAACGAAAAATTAAACCAACGGCGTCCAAACACCATCGCGTTCGGATGAGGTTAGCACGGCCTGAATAAAGCGCATACCTTCCACACCGGTATTGATATCCGGCACCCAGTTTTGTAAAAAATGTGTTTCGCCTTGTTGGCGTGCGACAAGAATGTCGGCGATATCTTTATACAAATTCGCGAAGCCTTCGAGATAACCTTCTGGATGACCACCGGGCGTGCGCATCCCGCGCGCCGCAATTTCACTGCCGATATCACCGCGACGAGTGATGCGTTGACGCGGCTTATTTAATTCGCCAAACCACAATTCGTTAGGATTTTCCTGCGCCCATTCAATACCGGCTTTCTCACCATAAATACGAATGCGCAAACCATTTTCACAACCGGGCGCAACCTGGCTGCTCCACAACATACCTTTGGCACCGCCATCAAAACGCAAGAGCGCATGCACATTGTCATCCACCAAACGGCCATCGACAAAACTGGTGAGATCCGCGCTAACTGCGCTGAGTTTTTGTTGCGTGATAAAACGCGCAAGCTGAAATGCGTGAGTGCCGATATCGCCCAGACAACCTGCCGCACCGGAACGCGCCGGATCAGTCCGCCATGAGGCCTGCTTGTTATCGTCCGCCGCTGCTTCGGTTAACCATTCTTGCGGATATTCCACCTGCACCACGCGCACTTTTCCGAGCTTGCCCTGCTCAACTAATTCACGCGCGTAGCGCACTAATGGATAAGCGCTGTAGTTGTGTGTGAGCGCAAAAAAACAGCCGCTCTTTTTAACGATCTGTTCAAGCTCCAGCGCTTCTTCCAAGGTGCGCGTCACCGGTTTATCGCAAATCACATCAATGCCTGCTTCCAAACAAGCTTTGGCGACGGGAAAGTGCATATGATTCGGAGTAACAATTACTACCGCCTGAATACCATCGGCGCGCGTTTTTTCTACGCGCAACATTTCTTCATACGACGTGTAAGCGCGATCCGCAGCGATATGTAAATCTGCCGCGGAAGCTTTGGCATTTTCCGGATTAGCAGAGAGCGCACCGGCAACCAATTCAAAGCGGTCGTCCATACGCGCGGCGATACGATGCACTGCACCGATAAATGCACCGCGACCACCACCGACCATGGCATAACGAATTCTTGGAGTTGTCATAGTGTTTTTCCTTATTTTTACAGACCGAGAATTCTGCGGTTTTTGGCTTCATCAATTCCGCTTTTGGCAAAATCATCAAACGCGCGTTCGGTCACTTTAATAATATGTTGTTGGATAAACGGCGCACCTTCTGCTGCACCCACTTCCGGATGTTTCAAGCAGCACTCCCATTCCAACACCGCCCAACCTTCATAATTGTAAGCGGCAAATTTAGAAAAAATTTGTTTGAAATCCACTTGGCCATCGCCGAGAGAACGGAAGCGCCCAGCACGATCTACCCAGCTTTCGTAACCGCCGTAAACACCTTGCTGTGCAGTTGGATTAAATTCCGCATCCTTCACATGGAACATTTTGATGCGCGCGTGATAGCGGTCGATAAACGCCAAATAATCGAGCTGTTGCAAAACAAAATGCGAAGGATCAAACAAAATATTTGCGCGCGGATGATTATTTACTGCCGCGAGGAAGCGCTCGAAAGTTGCACCGTCATGCAGGTCTTCACCGGGATGGATTTCGTAGCAGACATCAACACCGGCTTTATCAAATGCATCCAAAATTGGCAGCCAGCGATTCGCCAGTTCTTCAAAACCTTTTTCCACTAAACCAGCAGGGCGCTGTGGCCAAGGATACAAATACGGCCAGAGCAATGCGCCAGAAAAAGTCGCATGTGCCGTTAAACCGAGATTCTTACTCGCCTGCGCTGCCAGCATTAATTGTTCTACCGCCCAAGCCTGGCGCGCTTTGGGATTACCGCGTACAGACTCAGGTGCAAAGCCATCAAACATATCATCGTAAGCGGGATGTACGGCGACAAGCTGGCCTTGCAGATGGGTCGATAATTCCGTCGCCACCAAACCGTGTTTGGCCAAGGTCGCCTGAAATTGGGCGCAATATTCAGGGCTTTTTGCCGCCTGCTCCAGATCAAATACGCGCGCGTCCCATGTGGGAATTTGCACGCCCTTAAAGCCCAAACTCGCCACCCAACCGGCAATGGCATCAAGACTGTTAAAGGGGGCGGTATCACCTAAAAATTGCGCCAGAAAGATGGCGGGGCCTTTGAGCGTTTTCATGGTAGTTCTCCGGGCGGTAGCAGGACGGAATGCATCCGTATCATTTTAATTGTTGGGCGCGCAGTGAACCGAACGCGACACCAAAATGTAAGATTTATTATTTCAGGCGCAAGACTTTATGCCATGTCGCCCAAGGGCGCGATACTACAAACAGTTATTTACACTTCTTATAAGACACTTAATGCCCCAGCGCAGGTGCGCGCAAAAAATCGCGGCTGGCTAGCGCAAGGCCGCCAATATGACCGGAAATGAAACATCTGCCAAGGCGCCAAATGCGCGGTGCGATTTCAGCGCAGAACGGCTTGTTGCCGGACTGGGCAAACCACATAAAAACCGCGCTAACTGGCGCGGCTGGCGCAACGCGACATGACCTTCATTTTTTAGATTTAGAATCACACTCTGCTGCGCGGATGTCAGCGGCACCGCAACCGCCAAACTGACTTGTGCGGGCGCATTGCTGCGGCAATGATTACAAATCCCGCAGGGCTGCGCACTCGCTTCGCCAAAATACTGCATTAACTGCTGACTTAAACACGCGGGATTATTTACAAAAGCCAACACACTGTGGATGCGTTTAATATCACGCGCTTCGCGCTCGGCAAATAATGTATTGAGATGTGTGCACAATCTATTGAATTGCTCGGGCGAGGTCACCGCTTTATTATTTTTGTAACCTTGGCGTAAATTGGCGACGGTTAATTCGATCCAACCTTTTTCTGCCAGATAATCCAGCGCTTTGGTGATGCGCTCTTTAGGTTCATTTAATTGCAGCGGCAGCGTGAGCATATCGAGCGATAACCATTTTCTACCCATGCGCCCTGCAGCAAATAGCTGCTGCAAAAATGCAGCGCGATCCGCATCAAATTGTGCAAGCACAAATTGTTTATCTTGCATAAAACTGATTTTGTATTCAGTGTAAAAAGGGCTCTGCGCACTAAGCACATTTTGTAATTCAAGATAAGTGAGTGCGGTATTTAATACCAAAGGGCGCAAATCAAATTGGTTAGATAGTTCGTAGGTTGAAATATCAAATACATCATCAAACGCGAGTAGATGCTCAACCAGCGCACGCAAACTTTCTTCGGTAGGCGTATCGCCGTAAGTAAAATTTTCCAGCACGCGAACATCATCGCCCACCGCGAGCATTTCACACAGCGATGGATTGCCATCGCGCCCCGCTCGGCCAATTTCCTGCACATAATTTTCAATCGATTTGGGCAAATTAAAATGATAGACCGCGCGAATATTACTTTTATCAATACCCATGCCAAACGCGATAGTCGCCACCACAATGGGCACTTCACCGCTCATAAACTGGTTTTGCACTTGCTCGCGCTCGTCGTCTTTTAAACCGGCGTGATAGTGCGCCGCATTCAAGCCTGCTGCATTAATTGCCGCAGCAACTTCCTCCGCAGTTTTTTGCAGGGTGACGTACACAATGGTCGCAGCATCGCGTGGATGTTTGTGCAAGCGCGCCAATAATAATTCGATGCGGGATTGTGCCGTGCAAGGTGTTACGCGCAATTGCAAATTGGGGCGCGCAAAACTCGTTTGAATGTGATGTGCAGGCTGGATCGCAAATTGTTTGCAAATATCCGCAGCAACACTGGGAGTTGCAGTTGCGGTTAATGCGAGCACTCGCGCAACGCGCAATTTTTTTGCAAGGTCGGCAAGCAGCAAATAATCTGGACGAAAATTATGCCCCCACTCGGAAATGCAGTGAGCTTCATCTATCGCCAACAAACTTATATTTACATGACTGAGCCGCTGCACAAAACGTTCGTTCTTCAATCGTTCAGGCGATACATACAATAATTTCAAACTGCCGTTCTGCAGTTGCGCATAAATTTTTTGCGCCTCATCTTTACCGAGTGATGAATCCAACCGCGCCGCATTAATTCCCAGCGCTTGCAATGCATCAACCTGATCTTTCATCAATGCAATCAGCGGCGACACCACCAGAGTCAATCCTTCAAACATTAATGCAGGAAGCTGGTAGCAAAGACTTTTTCCGCCCCCAGTGGGGAATACAGCGAGTGCCGAATGACCGTGCAAAAGCGCAGCAATAACCGCCTCTTGCCCTTGGCGAAATGCAGACAATTTAAATTTTTCTTGTAATAGCGCCAAAGGGGATTGCATAGAGATAGTTGCCATATGATTACCGACTCATCCTTAAGTTTATGAAGTGGCCGAGTATAACCAACCGATGCACTAACAACAAAAAAATCCTGCTAATGCAGGATTTTTTGTCCCTTCGTTATTTCTTCAGCAGTTAACGCAACCGTTTTACTAACTCAACACGGCGGTTCTTTTGTTTGCCCGCATCACTGGTATTATTACTAGTCGGTGCATAGGGGCCAACACCCTGCGCCTGTAAACGATTAGTGGCGACTTGATAATCTTTTACTAATGTAGCGACAACAGAATCGGCGCGCTGTTTGGATAAGTTCACATTTGCGGCACCCTCACCCGTATCATCGGTATGACCAACCACGTAAAGCAATAAATCCGTGTTGCGTTTTAACAGTTCCGCAATTGCATCCAGCGTAGGTTTTGATTCTGCTTTAACCACAGCCTTACCTGTATCAAAATAAATTCCGTAAATCAGCGCTTTGCCATCTACATCAATCTGCTGCTTCAAACTATCGGCATTTACATTAACCAATCCAGTCTGCACCGCTTTTTCTTGCACAATTACTTGCTGCACACCAACTTGTGATTCATAACCACCAATAAATAAGCCGACATACACATTGCCGGCCGGTAAAGATTTTTTGGCCAGCAAGTAATAAGGTTTGCGATACCAGTTGTATACATCGTTCGCTAACGATAGTTGATCACCAACATCATTGACTTGTTGTTCAGTGCCACACTGCTCCAGCTCACACTGGGAAATGAAATTAAATCCTGCATTAGTCAATGCAGCTTTGTAATTCTCATACACTTTTAACGTTGAAACATTTTCAATGGTGTAAGTGTGTTTGGTTAAATCTCCGGTTAATTGCAACGGCGTTTTCTCTGTGGCGTTGATTGCAAATGGAATTTTTACGGTTTCGGTATCAATTTTTTTATGATTGTAAATTTTTGCTCCGGGATAGCGCGGCAACATGGCATTATCCTCGGCCTTATCATCCGCAGAGAGTGGCGCTACTGGCGTTGATGGTGATCCTGCATAGGCCGCATCCACTTTTACCAAACCGGTTTCGAGTGGTTCTGATTCAACAATTACCTGTTGCACACTAACTTGATCTTCATAAGCACCCACAAAAAAGGCGACCACAATTTTTCCTTTCGGCGATTCTTTTTCACCAATCCAGTAGTAGGGTTTTCGATAATTGTTATAGACATCGCCCTTGACAGCAATAGATGAACCTAAGGCCTGCGCTTGATCCTCACTACCACAAGTTTCAAGCGCACAAGAAAATAGCGGTTTGAAATTTAATTGTTTAGCCGCAGCGATATAGTTTTCATACACCTTGAGTGATGAAGCATTTTCAATTTCATAATTGTGCAGATATAAATCGCCGGTTATTGCTAGTGGCGTAAAAGCGGCAGGGGCCTTATTGATATCGGCGATAGAAACCGGGAAGGCGTATTTTTCATAGTCATACATTTTTGCCTGCTCAAGATCTGCATTTGGGTAGGCAGCAAACAGCGGATGATCTTTCTCATAATCCGCATAAAGAGAGGGACTTACCAATGCAGCGGAGAAAGCCAGTATAGGCAGGGCACGAAGAGACATAACAACTCCTTGGTTAAGGTTGTATTGTGATAACAATGAGCATGCATTACGACAGCAAGAGGATAACTACCGCTAAAAGTTGAATAACCGATAAAGAGCGATCACAAAATCGCAGCGAATGTAATATGCTTTGAACGCCTAAACCAGCACATCATAGAAATTTATACATAATTCTTATGGAGCTAAATCATATGCAATCAAGCCGCTTATTTCGATCACTAATAGTCGCTACTCTCTTATTGATTACACCTTGGTCACAAGCCAAGCCCCTGCAATTTGAAGCGCAATATCAAACCTTTGAAAAACAACCCGTTGCACTGCAGGCGCTTATTGGCAAAAAACCAGTCTACTTAAAATTCTGGGCCACATGGTGTTTGGATTGTCGCCGCGAGTTGCCTGGCCTTGAGCAAACCTATTTGCAGTATCGCGATAAAATTGCCATCTTTGCAGTGAATTTGAATATCAATGAAACTGATGAAGCCATTCGCTCACTGCAACAAAAAAACAAACTGACCATTCCAATCTTAATGGACAACAACGGCACCATCGCGGGTAACTTTGAATTTAAAGGCACGCCCTTTCATGTGTTGATCAATGCGCAAGGTGAAGTGGTTTACACCACTTACAAAGATGATGCACAACTCGCCGAACAATTAGCCAAACTCGCCAGTAATACAACGACAACAACTGATACACCACCAACCACCAACGCCACGCCCAACACTGCATTACCCAAGGGTATGACACTGGTGTATTTCTCTGCGACCTGGTGTGATTGGTATATGAAAGATATTCATCCGGAAATGTCCAGCAACTGCACTAATGCGCTGCAATTGGTAGATAAACTTTATCGCACCAAACCCCAGCTGCAATTAATGGCGTATGTAACGCACCTGTGGACTGAACAAACTGACTTGGCTGACTACATCAAAAAATTCGCCATTCCCTATCCCGTCACTATGGACAATAACAATCAACAATTTAGGCAGCTGAAAGCCAATGAGTATCCAACATTGATTGTGGTGAAAGACGGAACAGAAATAGGGCGGTTTACTGATTTTGATAATGCTGGAAAAGTGCAGAAAGAAGTTTCGATATTGCTGGAAGGAAAATAATTTCTAATAATTATTTAGCGGAAATTAATAAAGGCGCCGATACCAGAGCCATTATCGCTTCTGTTATCTGCGCCCTTTTTAAATAAAAATAAAATCAATAAATTAGCACTTTACCACTTTGGTTTTTGCAACCAGGTCATGGAGGCAACGTTTATCTTTAGAAAAGATGAACAGCACATTGATAATACTAAAAATCTGGCCAACAACCGGAATCTGCCCTGGCAAAAAGTAAACGGCATAACGCTTCAACAGTTGTGGTTGAAATGCAGGAACATTGCCATCCAGATCGACGATTTTTATGTCCAATACTTTTTTACCCACTGTCTGGCCATTCGCCACCAAAAATCCGTAGTTAATAACAAAGAAAACAATGATGCTCACCAAACCCATCACTAACGAGTAAATGGTGCTTGGCTGACGCCCTTCCATCACACCGTCAAACCCGCCGGTGAAGTACATCAGCGGCATAACGACGATCAACAGAATAATGGAATCAACAATCGCAGCACCTAAACGTGCCCAGCGGGATGCCAACGGCTGCGCACCCACCGCGGTAGGATCAACCAATTCGGCTTGTGGGGTGCTGTAAACGTTATTGTCACTCATATAAAGCTCCTGCTTCTATTTTATTAATTGTGATAAACCTACATGTTTTTTTAACGCGCGAGAACTATAGCGAGAAAGCTCAGGATTGAGAAGGCTTATGGATTTTCAGTCAGCACAAGTATGGGATGGGATTGCGACTATTAATGCAGGAACACTTCGGCAGGATTGAGATAGAGCGCTTTCTTCCAACCTTGAGTTGTACCATCGATCCGCCAGAGATAGGGCACTAGCGTTACAACGGAATAATGTAAATGCGGCGGCTTGCCTTGGGCATTGCCAGTATCACCCAGACGCGCAATGGTTTTACCCCGCCATACAGGTTCCCCGATAAAAACAGAATCGGCATTTAAGTGCGCGTAATAATGCACTCGCCATTTAGGCCCCATCACTGCGACCACTTTTCCACCGCGCGGCAACTCGCCTGCAAAAATCACTAACCCATAAGTCGTCGATAGAATCGGCGTGTTAATTTTGCCAAAAATATCTATCCCCTTATGCACCCCGGATTTCCCCCAGGGCTCAAACCAAAAGGATTTTGCATTCCAATCTTTCGCAGTCGCACCTTGTACAGGTACTTTGGGAAATTCAGGAAGGAATAAAATGATCACAACAATAAAGAGAAATATTTTTAACGTTTTGCGTCTTTTTGCCATGATTTGTTAATGCGCAACCGATTTGGAAAACACATTCATAATTAATACGCCGATCAGGATAAATGCAATTCCTAATAGTGCAGGAAAATCAAGCTTTTGCTTGAACAGCAGCAGCCCAATAATACTGACGCCAATAATTCCTACACCCGACCAAACCGCGTAAGCAATACCTACCGGAATGGTTTTTAAGGTAAGCGACAGAAAATAAAACGCCACCGCATAACCCACCAGCACAACAATAGAAGGTGTTGTTTTGGAGAAACCCTCACTCGCTTTCAGCGCTGAAGTTGCAATCACCTCAGAAAAAATTGCCACGCCCAAAAACAACCAACTCTTCATCGCCAACACCCCAGTGTTTATATATTGAGAAAAGATTATCGCATCGGATTTGAACAAAAAATAGTCTTGTAATATTTATGAACGTCAGCGCACGATTTTGTAAGTTGGGTGGGCCACGTAGGCTGAATGCAGTGATGTCCAATATTTACAAGCCCGTATAAGAATCATTATCCGAGAAACGTTTCCAATTCAATGCCAAATAAAAAAGCCGATTCTCTCGAATCGGCTTTTAACTTTTACAATCTATTTACTCATTAAAAAACTTCTTAACTCCGTCAAACCAACTCGACTGTTTCGGCGAGTATTTCCCGCCTTTCATTGTCGTTTGGAAATCACGCAGCAACTCTTTTTGTTTGCCGGTGAGGTTTACCGGAGTTTCAACTACAACTCGACAAAGTAAATCACCCACGCCACCACCGCGCACCGGTGTTACGCCTTTGCCGCGTAGTTTGAAAAGTTTGCCAGTTTGGGTTTCTGCCGGAACTTTTAACTTTACGCGGCCATCGAGTGTGGGCACTTCCAATTCACCGCCGAGCGCTGCATCGACAAAATCAATAGGGACTTCGCAATATAAATCGGCGCCGTCGCGTTTAAAAATATTGTGTTCACGCACATGTACTTGCACATACAAATCGCCGCTGGGACCACCGTCTGCGCCTGCTTCACCTTCACCGGTTAAACGAATGCGATCGCCAGTATCTACACCTGATGGCACTTTAACGGAAAGGGTTTTAGTTTCTTCGGTGCGGCCTTGGCCGTGACAGGATTTGCACGGATCAGAAATAATAGTGCCGCGCCCGCGACAGGTTGGGCAAGTTTGTTGCACCGAGAAAAAACCTTGCTGCATACGCACTTGGCCGTGACCACCACAGGTCGTACAGTTGACTGGTTTGCTGCCAGGTTTGGCGCCAGAACCGTCGCAGGTTTTACAGCTAACGAGTGTGGGTACTTTAATTTGTACGCTGGTGCCCTTAACCGCTTCTTCCAAACTCAGCTCAAGGTTGTAGCGTAAATCGGAACCGCGTGCGGGGCCGCCACGACCACCACGACCGCCGCCTGCACCACCAAAAATATCGCCGAATACATCGCCAAAAATATCGCTGAAATTATTAAAGCCTGCGCCACCGGCGCCTGCCTGACTATCCACACCGGCATGACCATGACGATCATAAGCGGCGCGCTTGTTTTCGTCGGACAGTACTTCGTAGGCTTCGTTTGCTTCTTTGAATTTCTCTTCCGCAGAGGGATCATCCGGATTTCTGTCCGGGTGGAATTTCATCGCCACGCGGCGGTAAGCTTTTTTCAATTCTGCTGCATCGACACTTTTTTCGACGCCGAGCACTTCGTAGTAATCGCGTTTTGCCATGGTTACACCGATAGTAGAAATGTGTTTTACATTTCAGTTAATAATTCATTTGCTTCTTACATGACAAATGCGGGCAAGCCCGCATTTGTTTTTTACCTCTTTAATTCATCGACGGGCAGCGCTTGCACACCGCCCATCTTACGAATTATTTGTTGTCTTCTTTCACTTCTTCGAACTCAGCATCCACTACGCCGTCGTCGGCTGCTTTGCTGTTGTTGCCGCCTGCTTGTTGTGCACCGGCACCCGTATTCGCGCCTGCTGCTTGTTGTTCAGCGTAAAGCTTTTGCGCGAGTGAACCTGATGCTTCGGTCAGCTTGGTAGTTGCTGCTTCGATCTTCGCGAGATCATCTGCTTTGGCAACATCGCGCGCTTCCGTCAAGGCTGCTTCGATTGTTGATTTCTCTTCTGCAGTGGCTTTATCGCCTGCTTCTTTTAGGGTTTTTTCCGTTGCGTGAATCAAACCTTCCAGCGTGTTGCGCGCAGTAACCACTTCCGCAAACTTACGGTCAGCATCAGCGTTTGCTTCTGCATCTTTTACCATTTTCTGAATTTCTTCATCGCTCAAACCGGAAGAGGCTTTGATTACGATAGATTGTTCTTTACCGGTGGCTTTGTCTTTCGCGCTTACGTTCAAAATCCCGTTCGCATCGATATCAAAAGTCACTTCAATTTGTGGCTGGCCGCGCTGCGCAGGGGGAATATCGCTCAGGTCAAAACGACCGAGTGATTTGTTTTGCGATGCCTGCTTACGCTCACCTTGAATTACATGAATAGTTACTGCTGATTGATTGTCGTCGGCAGTCGAGAAAATTTGCGATTTCTTGGTAGGAATCGTAGTGTTTTTGTCGATCAATGGAGTGGCAACGCCGCCCATGGTTTCAATACCCAGAGTCAAAGGCGTTACGTCCAACAGCAATACGTTGGTCGTTTCACCTGACAATACTGAACCCTGAATCGCAGCACCAATTGCAACGGCTTCATCCGGGTTTACATCTTTACGCGCTTCTTTGCCAAAGAAATCGGCAACGGCTTTTTGCACCATTGGCATACGGGTTTGACCGCCAACCAAAATTACATCGTCAATTTCGCTCAGCGATTTACCGGAATCTTTAATCGCGGTTTTTACTGGCTCCATGGAGCGAGTTACCAAATCTTCAACCAATGATTCAAGTTTGGCGCGAGTCAGTTTTACCACCAAGTGTTTTGGACCTGATGCATCTGCAGTGATGTACGGCAAATTCACTTCGGTCTGTTGTGCAGACGACAATTCAATTTTTGCTTTCTCTGCTGATTCTTTTAGGCGCTGTAATGCCAAAGGATCGTTGTGCAAATCAATGCCGGTATCTTTCTTGAAAGTATCCGCCAGGAATTCGATCAAACGCATATCGAAATCTTCACCGCCGAGGAATGTATCGCCGTTGGTTGAAAGAACTTCGAATTGATGTTCGCCATCAACGTCAGCAATTTCGATAATCGAAATATCGAAAGTACCACCGCCCAAGTCGTATACCGCGATGGTGCGATCGCCTACGCCTTTATCCAAACCGTATGCGAGTGCAGCAGCAGTGGGTTCGTTGATAATGCGTTTTACATCGAGACCGGCGATACGGCCAGCATCTTTAGTGGCTTGACGCTGTGAATCGTTGAAGTAAGCCGGTACGGTAATTACCGCTTCAGTCACTGCTTCGCCGAGATAATCTTCAGCGGTTTTTTTCATTTTCTTCAACACTTCAGCAGAAATTTGTGGCGGTGCTTTTTTGTCGCCTTTCACTTCTACCCATGCGTCACCATTGTCGGCAGCAACAATTTTGTAAGGCACCATCTTGATGTCTTTCTGCACAACATCATCTTTGAATTTACGGCCAATCAAACGCTTCACCGCGTACAAAGTATTGTGCGGGTTGGTAACGGATTGACGCTTGGCGGATTGACCAACCAAAATTTCATCGTCGTTGGTGAATGCAATAATTGACGGCGTAGTGCGATCGCCTTCGGCGTTTTCGATCACTTTTGGTTTGCCGCCTTCCAATACAGATACGCAAGAGTTGGTGGTACCCAAGTCGATGCCGATAATTTTGCCCATGGTGTTGCTCCTAAAAATGCTATTTGTTGCTAAGTGCAAATTTGTTAATAACGTGCACTGATTTGTTGGTTTCTTGCCGTAGTTGGTGAAGATCGGTTGCGATTTACACTTTATTGGCAGTTGTTTTCTATATTGGCGCACGGGAAATTAATTCAAGTCCAGCGCACAAAAAATCCTCACATTCTTTGTGGTTTCCCACGCGCCCCTTTTGTTGCCTCTCGCGAGAATCAGGGCGCTTTGGAAACGACAACCATAGCCGGACGAACCAAACGGCCGTGCAAGGTGTAACCTTTTTGAAAACAGGTCAGTACGGTGTTGGGCTCTACATCTGGATTAGGTACCGCCGAAACCGCTTGATGTAAATTTGGATCAAACGGCTCGCCCTCAGGGCTGACTGCAATCACTTGGTGACGCGCGAGCGCATCGACAAACGATTTGTGCGTCAACTGAATACCCTCTACTACGGCCGCGAAGGTTTCATTGCCGCTGTCGATAGCAGCGAGTGAACGCTCCAAATTATCGACTACGGGCAATAAATCATTGACCATTTTTTCCAGGCCAAACTTATGTGCCTTCTCAATATCTTGCTCGGCGCGACGACGGGCATTTTGCGCCTCAGCCTGCGAACGCAAAGATTGCTCTTTGGCTGACTCATAGGCAGTCGCCAGTGTTGCTAGCTGCGCTTGCAGCGCCTCGACGCCTGGCTCGCTGGCTGACTGTGATTGCTCGGCCACATCCTCGGCAGGATTGTGCGGCTCCGGGGTGTTTTGAATATCGGTATAGTCTTGTGTGGACACGTGGTACTCCATCGCAGGTTGGGCGGAGATCAGGGATAACACTGATCCGCTTGAATTACTGTTGGGGCTATATGGGGTTGGCGCGGGGGGATTCAAGTTTTTTCGGCCAAAGTTTTTACCGGACTAAGCTTGTAACAGTGAATTGACCGCCATTAACGCCCCGGAATACCGCGCAGGCTACTTGCCTCAATGAACACCAATACTGTATAAATAGCCAGACATTCTCTGCACTGACTGTCTGGCTATTTTATTGCTGCAACGCTTGCGAGGCGCCCATGCTCACTCATCTGAATATCCAAAACTTCACTTTAGTTGATCGGCTTGATCTCGATATAAAAGCCGGTATGACGGTAATTACCGGTGAGACAGGCGCGGGCAAATCCATAGTGCTGGATGCGCTGGCACTAACCTTGGGCGATCGCGCCGAAGCCGACCGTGTGCGCGCTGGTGCGAGCCGCGCTGACATCACCGCCACCTTTGATACCAGCGCCATTCCCAGCGCCCAGGAATGGCTGCTCAATATGGATTTGCAGCAGCCGGACAACCCACAGGAATGCCTATTGCGCCGCCTGATCAACAACGAGGGCAAATCCAAATCCTATATCAATGGCCAGCCAGTTACGCTGCAGCAACTGCGGATTCTGGGAGAGATGCTGATTGATATCCACAGCCAGCACGAGCATCAATCGCTCCTGATTAAAGATACCCATCGTCGCTTGATTGATGAATTTGCAGGGCAGACCGAACTCGCCAAACAAGTGCGCCTCGCCTTTCGTGAATGGCAGAGTCGGCTCGAACACTTTATCCACCTGCGCGATAACGCCGCCGATGTCAGTGCGCGCTTCCAGCTATTGAGTTATCAAGCCAACGAACTGGAACAGCTTGGATTACAGCCGGGAGAACAGGCCAAACTTGAAGCGGAACAACGCAGCCTCGCCAACGCCGAAGAGATACTGCATGGCAGCCAGCAATTAGCAGCCTTTTGTGGCGATGACGAGCAGGGCTTGAGCGTAAATTTGCATCGCGCGCTACACATATTGCGCAACCTGCCGGAAAAAACGGCGGCGCTACAGACAGCGGAAGAGTTACTGACCAGTGCGCAGATCCAAGTCGAAGAAGCGCAACACGAGATTGATCGCCATATCGACAGTTTTAATCTCGACCCGGCGCGCTTGGTGGTGGTTGAGGATCGCCTCTCCGCGATTTACGATCTCGCCCGCAAGCACCGTATCCAGCCGGAAGAACTACCCGCGTTTATCGATAAACTCAACGCTGAACTGCAACAACTGCAAGGCGGTGATGGCAAACTCGACCAGCTCGCGCAACAAGTTGCGCAAGCTGAAAAAACCTATCGCCAGCTGGCAGAGCAACTGTCAGCAAAGCGCAGCAAAGCGGGCACTAGCCTTGCCAAACAGGTAAACGAACAACTCAAATTATTGGCGATGACCAACGCCAACCTCAGCATCAGCCTGATTCCACTCACCGACAAACCCGGTCCTAACGGCCTGGAAGACGTAGAGTTTTTAATTAGCACTAACCCGGGCCAAGCGCCGCGCCCATTGGCTAAAATCGCTTCGGGGGGCGAATTATCGCGCATCAGTCTGGCGATCCAGGTCATCACCGCCAAAACTTCGGCCACACCGACGTTGGTGTTTGATGAAGTTGATGTTGGTATTGGTGGCGCGACGGGCGATGTAGTTGGCCAGTTATTGCGGCAGTTGGGTGAGCGCGGCCAAGTCATTTGCGTCACGCATTTAGCGCAGGTGGCGAGCAAAGGCCATCAGCATTTACAAGTGGTGAAGACGGCGAGCAAAAAAAGCGCGGAATCGACACTGGTGGAATTAGCGGGCGAAAGCAAAGTAGAGGAGATTGCGCGCATGCTGGGCGGTTTGAAAATTACCGATCAATCGTTGGCACATGCCCGCGAAATGCTCGCGCTGTAAGCATCATCACTGCGCAACACTATCAAAATAATCCGCAATTTAATCTGCAAAATAAAAAAGGGGCGAATTGGATTCGCCCCTTTTTAGCAAAACGCTGCGTGAAATTGATTAGCGTTTCTTTCTGACGTAAAGCACCAAGCTGTGGTCAGTCAGTTCAAAGCCATACTCAGCAACAATACGCTTTTGTAGTGCTTCAATTTCATCGTTATGGAACTCAATGATGGTGCCGGTATCTATATCGACCATGTGATCGTGATGCTCGCCGCGCGCTACTTCAAATACTGAATGGCCGCCATCGAAATTGTGTCTCACTACCAAACCGGCGGTTTCAAATTGGGTTAGTACCCGATAGACAGTCGCTAAACCTACATCATCACCCTGTTCCATCAGTGCTTTGTAAACATCTTCCGCACTCATGTGATGCCGCTCAGAGGATTCCAGCATTTGCAAAATTTTCACACGTGGCAAGGTCACTTTAAGACCCGCTTTGCGCAGTTCGTGGTTACCGTCTGCCATTATTTCCCCCAAACCCTTCTCAGTGTTCCCGTGGTTCGGGTATTATCCGCGTTCATTTTCGTTAGTGGAAGCCCTTGTATGAAATTAGCCAGCCGTGCATTTCTGGCCGTGGTCTTAGTCGCCAGCCTCACCGCTTGCTCAACCTTCCGCTTTCCCGGTGTTTATAAAGTCGGTATTCAACAAGGTCACATCATCACGCAAGAGATGGTAGAGCAACTCAGACTGGGGATGTCCAAACGCCAAGTGCGCTTTGTCCTCGGCAATACCTTACTACCCGATACCTTCAACGATGACCGCTGGGATTACCCCTACAGTGTGCGTCGCGGCTCGCAGGGCGACATCACCCAGTACGTTTACATCGTCCATTTTGAAAACGATAAATTGGTCAAAACCGAGGGCGATTACTTGCCCGGCAAGGCACCGCTGACCGGCGAAAAATCGAAGAAATATCTTGATGATATGAACCGCGATGTACCGGTTCCGACTGAAGACAGCACTCCGCCAGAAGTGCCGGATCCAGATGATATTCCATAGTCCATCTATTTTTATGCACTAAAAAATAACGCCCGGCTTAACCGGGCGTTGTCGTTTTTACGGAAGCGTTTTTATCTCCCCCAGGTTTATAAGGCTGATTACCGCGTAAAACAAATACGATTGCGCCCCTCGGCCTTGGCTCGGTAGAGCGCAGCATCGGCTTCTTGCAAGAGTTGATCAGCGCGTTCAACGCCGGGGCGATAAGCCGCAATACCTACGCTGAGCGTGACATTAAAACTGCGCTGATCGACCGTAAACGTAATATCGCGAAAACGCTGCCGCACATCTTCCATTAATGAACGCGCTTCTTCCGCCGTACAGCGCGGCAGCACGGCGACAAACTCCTCCCCGCCGTAACGCCCTACCGCATCGGTTTTACGCAAACGTTGGCGCAGCAAATGCGCAATCGCTTTGATCACCTTATCGCCCGCCGGATGCCCGTAGGTATCATTAACCTGCTTGAAGTGATCGAGATCGAGCATCACCACACTTAAATTTTCGCGCGCGCGCACCGCGCGGCTCAGTTCGGCATCCACCTGCTCTTTAATGCGTGAGTGTTTCAATAAACCCGTCAGGCTATCGCGATCCAGTGCATCGCTCAGTTGGCGGCTGCGTGCGGCACGCACTGACACAGCGGTGATCAACTCGCGGTCGCCCAGCGGTTTACTTAAAAAGTCATCGCCCGCGCGCCCCATTGCCAATGCACGTTTTTCGATGTCTTGCTCAGACGAGAGATAGGTGATGGGAATGCGCAGCCAATCCTGATTGAGACGAATTACCTGTGCCAGCTCAATGCCATTGCAGCCGGGCATATTGATGTCGAGCAAAATAAGCTCGGGGTGAAAATCCTGCAGCACATCAAAAATTTCGTGCGGATTATTGCTCACCTCGGCGCGGATATCAGCGGAACTCAACACCAGTTTGTAGTGCTCCGCGAGTGCCAAATCATCGTCGATAATCAACACGCGATGCGGCGCACTGCGGTGGCGATCGAGATAGTATTCAAAACAATCCACCAGCCGGATGATATCCAGCGGCTTCACAAAATAGCCCACGGCACCGGCGCGCACCGCGGCGTGATAGGCCTCAAAATCGGTGCGGGTAGAGACGAAAATAACGGGGATAGGTGAGGGTAAATGCTGCTGCAACATCGCCACTGCTTCGGGTGTTTCACGCCCCTCTTCGGTGAACATAATGTCGCAGATCATAAAGTCCGGCGGGCGCCGCAGCACTTCTACTTCAGCGGCGGCGATGGTGGCAAAGTGCTCGACCTGATGGCCGAAATGGCGTAGCGTCATGCAGACTTCTTCGGCGACATCCGGGTCATCTTCCAACACATAAATAAGGGTATTGGATTTCAGCGGCGCACTCTGCGATACCAACGGCGCTTGTTTTGCGCTATCACTTTGCACCTGACCATCCAGCGCGGCGACCGCAACGGCAAACACCCGCAACAAGCCCATATCCAAATGGTCGTTAGTGAGCCACGCCTGTGCTTGCAGCTCCAATTTTTTGGCTTGCTTGCCAAGCTCGGGAAAGCCGAAACTGCCCGCTGAACCGGCCAATTTATGCAACTTTTGGCTGAGCTGATCGAGCGCCTCGTGTTGTGCCTGCGCCTGATCCAAACGGCCAACCAAATCGCGTAATGATTGGATCTCAAGCGGTAAACGCGCCGCGTAACTATCGCGCAACGCCTGCAGTTTTAACGCAATTTCAGCATTTTTATCCATGGGTAAACGATGCCTGAAGTACGGGTGTTGTTATAAATGTGTGGCCGAGCATACAGCAATAGTGCTGTGGCTCCCCCGCGAATGACTTAGCCTGAATGATAGGTGTGATTTAAAGGTTTAGCCAATCAAACCCGTTGGCCTGCAACGGCTTTTACGCAGTGCAAAAAATTATTCCCACCCAGCCCTGCCGCGCAAAAATCCCTGACTATACTCAGCAGTGCAGCCACTGTAGAGATCAACACAATAGCCTTCACCGCCGCCATCCACTCTGGAACCTCATGCTCAAACGAATCGCAGCCAAAGACATCCAAATCGGCATGTTCATTTGTGAATTTTGCGGTTCATGGATGGAGCATCCCTTTTGGAAAACCAAGTTTTTACTGAGCGATGAAAAAGATCTGCACGCCATTCAGGCCAGCGGAATTAAAGAGTTGTGGATTGATATCAGCAAAGGCATAGATGTCGCCGCGAGTGCATCCGGCAAATCCGAAGAAGAAGTTGCACGCGAAACCGAAGCCGTATTGCTGGAAGCCGATAACATCAACGGCACAAAAAAAATAAGCCTCGAAGATGAAATAAAAACTGCCGTAAAACTCTGCGCCAAATCGAAAGAAGCCGTAATCGAAATGTTCAGCGATGCGCGCATGGGCAAAGCCATTCAAGTCGAACAAGCGCGTGCACTAGTCGACGATATTGCCAACTCGGTACTGCGCCAACCACACGCACTTATCAGCCTCGCGCGGCTCAAAACCGCCGATGAATACACCTATATGCATTCGGTTGCAGTCTGCGCACTCATGATCGCGCTCGCACGCCAACTAAACCTCACCGACGACACAGTGCGCGAAGCCGGTTTTGCCGGGCTGCTGCACGACATCGGCAAAGTCGGCATCCCTATGAAGGTACTCAACAAGCCCGGCAAACTGACCGATAGCGAATTTGCGATTGTCAAAGCACACCCGGATGTGGGCGCGAAAATTTTAGTCGAGAGCTATTTGGTCAGCCCACTGGTGCTGGATGTTTGCCAACACCACCACGAAAAAGTCGATGGCACTGGCTACCCGGATGGGCTCAAGGGCGATGAAATTAGCCTGTTCGCCAAGATGGGCGCCGTCTGCGATGTCTATGACGCCATCACCTCCAACCGCCCCTACAAAAAAGGCTGGGCACCGGCCGACTCGATTCGCAAAATGGCGGAGTGGAGCAAAGGTCATTTTGATGAAGCGGTATTTCAAGCTTTCGTTAAAACCGTAGGCATTTACCCCACCGGTTCACTGGTGCGGTTAGAGAGCGGCCGCCTCGCGGTAGTGATTGAACAAAACGAAAGCTCGCTGCTCAACCCCAGAGTCAAAGTGTTTTATTCCGCCAAAACCAAAATGCCAATTATTCAAGAGACATTGGATTTAGCCCAACTGGTGGGCAAAGAAAAAATCATCGGCCGCGAATCACTCGACGACTGGGGCTTTAAAAATCTCGATACTCTTTGGTCGGGGATTAGTGCGGCTTGATTTCAATTTCAACCCCTGCATCGGTGCACAGAATTTCCAAAACCATAAAATATTCGCATCAACACTACTGCGCCTGTCGCAACCAAATATCGCGCAGTTCTTGCGCTAGTGTCATTGGGTCGAAGGGTTTGGCGATTACACCTACGGCACCAAGGTTGAGATAGCCTTCCACTTCTTGCGGTTGTACTTTTGCGGTCATGAATACGACCGGTGTGTTTGCCAATTCGGGAAAGGCGCGCAAACCTTTGAGAGTTTCGGGACCGTCCATGCCCGGCATCATTACATCCAGCAACACCAAATCGGGTTTAAATTGCACGGCTTTTGCCAAGGCATCGCTGCCGCAGTTACAAGCTTCCAGCGTAAAGCCATTGATTGTTTCCAATACCATCATCGCAATCGCTTGAATATCCGGGTCATCTTCAACATATAAAATGCGGGTTAATTCATTAGCCATTAGCATTACCTGTTTACTATTGTTGCGGTGCGGAACACCGGGTTAATTGTTACGCGATTTTTTCTACCAGCGGAAAGCGCGCAAAAAAAGTCGCGCCTTGGCCAGGCTCTGATTCAAAACCAATGCAGCCGTGCATACGCTCAACAAACGCTTTGCTGATTGCCAAACCCAAACCGGTTCCGCCGCGCTGACGTGAATCTGATGAGTCTGCCTGGGAAAATTTTTGGAAAATGCGTTTGCGGAAATCCTCGCTTACGCCGGGGCCGTGATCGACTACCGCAATCTCTACTTGCTGCTCACGCTGCGTCACATGAATTTCTACCACCCCCTTGGTGGGAGAAAATTTTACGGCGTTGGAAATAAAGTTTGCCATTATTTGTTGCAGGCGCTGCGCATCCACATGTACCCATGCCGAGGCTAATTGTGTATGTAAAACCACTGCTATACCAAAGGTATCGGCATAGGCTTTATTACCTTCCAGTGATTGTTCAATAATGGGCATAAGCGGTTGCACACACATATCAAAGGCCATTTTTCCGGCCAATAATTTTTCCATATCAAGCAGATCATTAATTAACAGTGTTAAACGCTGTGCATTTTTATGGGCGATGCCGAGCATATTTTTTACATTGACGGGTAATTCGCCAAGCACACCGCTAACAATTAACCCAAGCGAGCCAGAGATTGCTGTTAGCGGCGTGCGTAATTCATGGCTGACGGCAGAAACAAATTCATTTTTCATTTGTTCGATGCGTTTGCGCTCAGTGATGTCTTGGATAAACGCCCAGATATGTTGCTCACCGTTGGGCGTTTCAATTAATACGCCGTTGAGCAACACCGGAATTAAATGGCCGTCTTTGTGAATATAGTGTTTTTCATAGGGGCCGTAACGCCCGCTGCGCAATAAATTTTGCAGTTCGTTTTTATCTGCCTCGGCATATTCCGGTGGCGTCAGCGTCATGTAGTCCATATGCAAAATATCGTCGGCACTGTAGCCAATCATGCGCACAAATTCTGGATTGCTTTCGATAAAACGGCCGTCGGCAAAGTTGTTTGAAATAATCGCCACTGGTGCTTGATTGTACAGCGTCGATAATTTCTGTTCGCTTAATTGAGTGGCAGTGCGCGCTTCTTCAGCGATAGTGATGTCCCAAATAAATCCATCGATATATTTCAACTCATCATCGGCACCGTAAACACCTGAACCCACTTCTTCAACCCAGCGCCAATTGCTGTCAGCATGCTGTATGCGATAAATAACATGAAACGGGCGCTTGTGTGTTAATGCATCCTGTACTTTTTCGTAGACAACAGGCACATCATCGCTATGGGTAATGTCGGTCAAACTGAGCGAATCATTAATAAATTGGTCAACGGTATAGCCCGTTAATTGCTGTACCGCATCACTCAGATACAACATCGTCCAGCGCGTATTATTTTCGCAGCGATACACAGCGCCGGGAAAATTGCTGATCATGCTTTGCAAACGCTCTTCCCGTTCCTGTAATAGATCGCGCGAGTTGTGCAGCTCGGTGATGTCGCCGTGAGTGCCCGACATCCACAGTGGTTGTCCATCATCAGTGAAACTAATTACCCGGCCGCGCGCAAACACAACTACCCAGTGACCGAGCTTATGTTTCATCCGGCACTGGCATTCGTAAAACTCCAACTCGCCGCGAAAATGTTTTTGCAATAATTCGCCCGATATTTTCAAATCATCTGGATGCGTTAGGTTCAACCAGGACTCCAGCGAGACTGGAGCAAGTTCAGCGAGGGTGTAACCGATAATGTCGGCCCAGCGTTCATTAAAAATAGTTTCGCCAGTTTGCACGTTCCAGCGCCAGGTGCCGAGATTGGCCCCCTTAAGCACATCGTCGAGATTTTCGCGTTCCTGTGCTAATGCGAGATTAGTTTCACGCAACTGCAACAACTGCATCACTTGCCCAGCCAATAATTTAAGCGTAGACAATTGTAAAGCGGTGAGTTGACGTGGCACGTAATCGACAACACATAAGGTTCCCAGTGCCAAACCGTTTTTAGTCACCAAAGGTGCACCAACGTAAAACCGTATGTGGGGTTCACCAACAACTAAAGGGTTATCGTTAAAACGATCATCGAGCAACGCATCTTCGACAATCAATAAATCATCGGGGCTGAGTATTGCATGTGCGCAAAATGCTACATCGCGCGGTGTCTCAGTACCGTCCAATCCCAGACAACTTTTAAACCACTGACGATCGCGATCGATTAAAGTCACAACAGCAATAGGCACTTCACATAAGGTCATCGCCAATTGTGCAATATCGTCAAAACTTTGCTCGCGCACCGTATCCAAAATATCCAGCCGGTGCAAATAAGCTACTCGCTCATCTTCATTAAAAGGTAAGAGTGCTTTCATCGTGCACCCCCCGCTGAACTTGTCACTAATTTTTCCAAGGCCTGCGCAATAACGCTTTCCAACTGGCCATCAACCAAGGGTTTTTGCAGCCAAAAAATGCCGTCGCGGAAGACGCGTGAGGGCAAGCGTTTTTTGCCTTCATCCACTGCGGCGGTGATGATAATAATCGGTAATTTTTTCATGTTGTTTTGTTGATGCGCTTCTTGCTGACGAATATGTTCCACTATGGCGATGCCATTCATATCCGGCAGTTGTAAATCGAGGGTGATTAAATCGTAGCTGCGCAACTGCAAATGCTCTAGCGCCGATTGCCCGGTTGCCACGCGATCTATTTCGTAGTTTTGCGCAGCCAATGCCGCCACTAAAATTTCGGCAGTGGCGGCATCATCTTCTATCACCAGTAAATGCGGTTTGTTTTTTGTAGGCTCGTTGCGAGTTGACGGCATTTTTTGGGTGGCGTCTTCGCAGGGCAACTCAAAATAAAAACTGGCGCCTTTGCCCGGCACAGAGTCCACCCCAAGCGTGCCGCCCATACGTTCGATAATTTCTTTGCAGATGGCAAGCCCCAAACCGGTGCCGCCTTTTTGGCGCGAGTCCGATGAATCGGCTTGCGAAAATTTTTGAAATAAGCGCGTGCGGAAACTATCCGGCACGCCCGGGCCTTTGTCGGTTACGGTAACGCGCACACTGCCAAAACGAATATCGACATTAATCGCCACCACATCGTTGAGCGGTGAAAATTTAGCAGCGTTGGATAAATAGTTGGTGAGCACCTGCAACAACCGCTGATGATCAACCGATACTTTCACATCGCTGCCCGGCACTAAATTGTAAGTCACTGCGTATTGCTGCGCGTAGGTGGCGTTGGCATCGATACTTTGTTGGATGAGCGGGCGCAGCAGTTGCGGTTGAAAATCAAAATGCATTTTGCCTGCGACCAATTTTTCCATATCCAGCAAATCATTGACCAAATGAATCAAGCGCTGCGAATTATTGTGCGCAATCTGGATCATCCGTGCTGACTGCTCGGGTAAGGCTCCAGCTTGACCATTGACTAACAAACCCAGCGCGCCACTGATCGCCGTGAGCGGTGTGCGCAACTCGTGACTGACGGTAGAAATAAATTCCGTTTTCATTTGGTCGATGCGTTTTATTTCGCTGATGTCGCGCGCGATACCCAGATAGCCGGTAATAACGCCGTCAGGATCGCGCAGCGCCGAAACGGTAAGCAGCACAGGAAATTGGCTGCCGTCTTTGCGCACATAGTGCCATTCATTTTCGTCGATGCCGCCTTCGCGCGCTTTGGCGATAAACGCATCAAAGCCAGCCTGCACGGCATAGCCCAACTCGGTGGTTAACGCCTGCGCGTGAGTAATAATTTCTTCCGACAAATGCAGCAGCGCGGCAGTTTTTTTATCGATCAATTCTTCCGCGCTGTAACCCAACATCAGCTCCGCGCCGTGATTAAAGGTTTTGATAATGCCGGTTTCGTCAGTGGAGATAATCGCTACGCTGGCAGCATCGAGAATCGCTTTGCGCAGTGAGTTGGTTTCGTTCAATTGCAATTCAGTTTGTTTGAGCGCGGTGACATCCGAGACATAGCCATGCCAGAGCACACTGCCGTCGTCCAACCGCTCCGGAATCGATTCAATGTGAGTCCAAATCATGCCGCGCTGCGCATTATTCACCCGCACCGTGGCCACCCAAGGGGTGAGGTGCGCCGCCGAGTGGGACACGCTTTCGCCCACCCAACCAATATCGTCCGGATGAATTGCGCCGAACACGTCGTCCGCCGAGCGCGCCACATCCTCCGCGCTGACGTTGTAAATGTTTTTGATGCCGGGGCTGGCGTAGGGGAAAAAGGAGCTGCCATCGGGGCGCAATTGGAATTGGTAGAGAAAACCGGGCAAGCGTTCACTGAGGATTTGAAAGCGCTGGAGAATGACTTTTTTCTCCGCGTCTTGCTGCAAGCGCTCTACCACTGAGCTGATCCAACGCGCGAGCAGGCGCACAAAATCCTGATCGAGCGAATCGTATTGATGATGCCGGGTTTTGCGCGCACTGAAACACAAGGTGCCGTAAATTTCACCGTTGATCCACAAGGGCGCACCTATGTAGGACTCAATTTGGGTAAGCAAATACGCGGGGTGCTGGCGATACTCGCTAGCGGGAATATCGTCTTCCGCCACCACGTCGCGGCGCTTCAGGGTTAGGTTGCAATAGGTTTTGGCAAGCGGCATAACCGAGGCTGGCGCGAGCTGCCCCTGCGCCGAAAACTGCACCTGCACCCGGTATTCATCGCCATTAATCTGGCTGATAGCACCATTGCCCAAACCCAGATAACGCGCACCCAAACTGAGTGCCCGGCGCAGTTGCTCGTCGGGATCAACGGAGGAGAGTGAGGCGATTTCATTGAGTGAGTGGAGTGCCGCTTGTTGGCGAACGCTGATTAGTTCGGTGTTTTTGCGCTCGGTAATATCGGTGTACACGCCCACCATCAATGCGGCTTTACCTTCGCTATCCCACTCCACCACTTTGCCGCGCGTGAGTATCCATTTGTAACTGCCATCGTGGGTTTTGATCCGATATTCGTTTTCATACATGGACGTTACGCCCTTCATATGACGGATCATCTCGCTATAGCTGGTGCGTTTGTCCGCAGGGTGAACGCGGCTCATCCATTCATCCAAATCAAGCGAACTGGGCGATTCGGCGCCTATGCCACAGAGTTGGCGCCACTCGGGTGAAAATCGGGCTTTGTCGTTGGTGATATCCCACTCCCAAAAACCCGAATCGCTGGAACGCAGCGCGAGCGCCAAACGCTGGCGCGCTTGCTCACTCACCGCGTGTTCTTGCCGCATTTGCTCACCGTGCTGCTCGATAAGCGCATGCAAATACTGGCGATTGAAGCGGATAAAAATCAGTAGTAACAACTGCGCGCAAATGAGCGCTGTGAGCCACTTGCCAATCACCCGCTGGCGGATCGATACATAATCGTTATAGGCGGTAGTGATATCGCTCCACAACAATATGGCCAAGCCCGATTGTTGCAGCGTGAATCCTGCCTGCTGCAACGGCCACCATGATGCAACATAGGTATTGCCCTCGCTGTGCAAGAGCTGCCCTTGCTGGTTGATGGGTACCAAACCACTGCTCCACCACGTGTTCAACTGCGGGTCGGTGGTGTCTTCCAAGCGCCAATCATCTACTGTGGTCGGGTTGTGCTGGTTAAGTTCTTGCCGGGTCTGCTCCCAGAGCACCTGCTCAACGGCTGCCTTGCGCAAAAACACCGCCATCTGCGTGGAGGGCTTATGCTCAGCAATCGCTTGGGGCAGGGATGACATACCTACTTCCAGCACGGCAATGACGCGGCCAGTCTGATCGGCATTCGCGGTGATCGGCAATACGGCGCGATAGCCGCTGCCTTGACGGGCGACATCCACCCCCCAAGTGGGCACGCCGGAGGAAAAAGCATTGGCCAGCAAGGGGCGCAAGCCACTCAGGCTGTCGCCATAACGATCAGGCCGGTGCATGCGCAAAAAATTAACCGTACCGGGCGAAAAATACACGCTCAGTTGGCGCACCCCCAATTCCGCCATCCCGTCCCAATAATCTTGTAACAGTGCCTGCAGCGCTTGGCGCTCCACCCGCAACTGCTCGACACTGACGGCATCCTCCACTGCGAATAAAGCATGGGCGACGCGCAGCTTTTCAGTTACCGCCGGGTCGCGGCTAATCAATTGCGCAAGCAACATGGCCTGCTGGGTCTGGTCGCGGCCGGTGGCATCGAGAAAATCTTTTTGGGTTTGGGTATTCCACGCCAGCCGCTCGTTCCACACCTGACGATGCACGCGCAGGTCGGCCAGCATAAATAGCGTAAATACCCCCGCCAGACCCAAGGCAGAAACCCAGGGCAGCCAGCGATAAAGGCGATTGTAATTCAGCGACATGAAGTCTCTCTGAGCCTGTTGTTATAGGAGCCGATGTGATGCGGGCTTGGCTAATTGTGGCTTGTTGTTACTACCGCCACGCAGATGTGGCCGAGTATTACCCCAGTGTAGTGCAAATTTTTACAAGAGCTGGCTCGGCCGCCGGGTGTACCGGCGGTGACAAGTCGCTAGAGGGGGAAAAGCAATTAGAGAAGAGGGGATTAATCGGCCGCAGGGCTAGCGGATTCAAGCTTGCCATTGTCGGTTTTTTCGGCCCGTTTGCGCCGCGCATCTTTGGGGTCGGCGGCGAGCGGGCGATAAATTTCCACGCGGTCGCCCGCATGCAGGATATGTTTGTCGGCGCTGTCCATTCCCTTGGTGCCGAGCGACTGGCCAAAAATACCCATCTTGGCGACGGAGATGTCCAACTCGGGAAAATGGTCGGCAATTTTGGAGCGGCTTACTGCGCCCAAGGCGGTGGTGCCTGGTTCGACCAAAAGCGCGATAATTTTTTGCTTGTGCGGCAGCGCATATGCGACTTCCACGCGGATCAGATCAAAATCGGCCATGCTGTTCTTCCGTCAAAAATTTGAGAGATATTATTTATAAACCTGCTTGGCGCGCGCGCAGAGTGCATCCACCTGTTTATTGCTCACGCTTTCAAACAACTTGCCTACTGCCATACCGAGCAAACGGTTTTGCAGTTCAAATTCCAACTCAAAGCTCACCTTACAAGCCTGCTCACCCAGCGGCGTGAACCGCCAGACACCACGCAAAAACTTAAATGGTCCATCGACCAGATTCATGCTCATGCTGTGCGGCGGCTGTAATTGGTTGCGGGTGACAAAGCTCTGGCTCACACCCGCTTTGCTCAGCTCCAGCCGCGCCTCCAGCCAATCATCGCCACGCGCAAGGATTTTTGCGCCCGCGCAGCCATCCATAAATTGCGGATAGGCCTCAATATCGTTGATCAACTCAAACATCTGCGACGCGGAATAATTCACCAGCGCCGATCTTTCTACTCGATGAGCCAAAAGCATTACTCCACAAATACTGCGCGCAATACGGGAAATATCCCGTTGTACAAAATCACCAGAACCGCGATGGGTGAGATGTATTTCAATATCGGGCGCCAGAGGCGGAACACCCAGGCGGATTCAAATTTTAAATCGTGCAGGATAATTTCATCGCGCAATTTCCAGCCGGTAAATAGCGCGATCAACACCCCACCGAGCGGCAGCATTATATTGGTAGCGACAAAATCCATGCTGTCAAAAAAGCTCTTGCCCCACAAAAATTGCAGCTCCGACCAATCATTAAACGAGAGCACCGAGCCAAGGCCGATAAACCAAGAAATAGAGCCTAACAAAATGCTCGCGACAATGCGGCTCAATCCAAAGCGCTCATTCAAGTAAGCGACACCTGGCTCTAGCAGCGAGATGGTCGATGTCCAAGCCGCCAGAATCACCATCACAAAAAATACTGAACCGATCACCAGACCTGCCCCCATATTGCCAAACGCGACCGGCAGGGTGACAAACATCAAACCCGGTCCGGCACCGGGGCTAATACCGGGTGTGGCAAATACAAAGGCGAAGATGGCAACACCGGCAATCAAAGCTACAAGCGTATCCAGGATAGCGACTATCACTACCGTTTTTCCTACCGATTGGTTACTCGGCATATAAGCGCCGTAGGCCATGATCGCGCCCATACCGAGGCTGAGGGTGAAAAACGAATGCCCCATGGCAACCTGCGCGCCTTCCCAGGACAAATCCTCCACCCTAAAGCTGAACATAAAACGCAACGAGGTAAAAAACTCACCCTCTTTGATCGCGTACCCTAGCAATATCAGCAGTAATACAAATAACAGCGGCATCATCCAACGCACTGCCGATTCAAGGCCGCGCGTGACGCCAAGTGCAAGTACCGCGACAGTCATGCCAATAAATAACGAGTGCCACTGCACCATCAAATCCGTGTTAGCGAGCAGTCCATCAAACAGCGCCTGCGATGTCTCGCCGGTCAGCCCGGCAAATTTTCCGTCCATCGCTGCGAGTGCATACTCCAGCGTCCAACCGGCAATGACGGAGTAGAAGGATAAAATCAGCAACCCTGCCGCCACACCCATCCATGCCAGCCCCGTCCAGGCCTTGCTGGCACCGGCCTGCTCGCAGAGTTCCGCCGTCGCCATAATCGGGTTAGCGCGAGCGCGTCGCCCCATGAGAATTTCCGCCATCATGATTGGAATACCAATCACCGTAATACACAGCAAATACATCAACACAAAAGCACCACCGCCGTTCTCGCCGGTGATGTAAGGAAACTTCCAGATATTGCCCAAGCCCACCGCAGAACCGGTCGCCGCCAGAATAAAACTGCCGCGCAATCCCCAAATTGTATGCTGCTTAAGTGACTTCACGCGCTGCTCCTCTATTAGCCCCTGCGGGCATCGTTATTGTTAGCCAAGCACAGATCGCACCAGAAATAGCGCGCATCAAGCGCGCGCAGAGCCGAATTGTACCCAGATTGCCGCAGCGGTATAAGCCCAAGCCCGCCAAATCAAGACACAGCGCGAACTTTGCCGATATAATGCCCGCCCGTTCGACGACCTACCCTGAGCAGCATTGAGTTCATGACCAAAAAAGCGCAAAAAATCCAAGGGACTACTATCGCCCTCAACAAGAAAGCCAAGTTCGATTACGAACTGCATGACCGCTTTGAAGCGGGCATTGCACTCCTCGGCTGGGAAATAAAAAGCCTGCGCGCGGGCAAGGGTAATATTACCGATTGCTACGTAGTGTTTAAAAATAACGAAGCCTTCTTGCAGGCGGCACAGATTCAACCGCTGCTAAGCGCGTCAACCCACTTCGTCACCGATCCGTTTCGCAACCGCAAACTGCTGCTCAATCGCCGCGAGATTAGTCGCCTGCAAGAAGCGGTCGAACAAAAAGGCTACACCGTAGTGCCCACAGCGCTTTACTGGAAAGAACATCTAATAAAATTAGAAATCGCCATCGCCAAGGGTAAACAACTGCACGACAAACGCGAGACCGAAAAAGAGCGCGACTGGGCACGCGATAAACAGCGCCTATTCCAAACCGCCAGCAAACGCGATTAACTTTTCCCCTGTTTACGTATAAAAAGTTGTGCAATAAAAAAGCCGGTATTTTTCAATACCGGCTTTTTTATTTCGCCACCGCAAAGTTCAGCGCAAGTAATTAACCTTTAGCGCGCTCTTCCAGAATCGCAACTGCAGGCAATACTTTGCCTTCCACGAACTCAAGGAAAGCGCCGCCCCCGGTAGACACGTAAGAAATTTTGTCAGCCAGATTCCACTTGTCGATTGCAGCTAAAGTATCGCCACCGCCAGCAACCGAGAAAGCATCGCTCGCCGCAATCGCGCGTGAAATTTCTTCAGTACCTTTTGCGAAAGCATCAAATTCAAACACACCACAAGGGCCGTTCCACAATACGGTTTTTGCGTTTTTGATAATCTCGGCAACGCGCGCAGAGGTTTCCGGGCCGTAGTCGATAATTTCTTCGTCAGCCTGAATTTCACTTGGCTTTTTAATCGTTACTGCCGAATTGTGGCTCCAGGATTTAAACCCGTCTTTCGTCACCCGCACGTCAGTCGCAAAAACTACTTCAGTGGTTTTGCACAAACGCTGTGCTTCCGGAATCAAATCTTTTTCGTACAGTGAATTGCCAACTTGATTGCCGGCAGCCGCCACGAAAGTGTTGGAAATGCCACCGCCAACTACAAGAATGTCGGCGATTTTTGACAGCGCATCCAACACGCTCAACTTGGTTGATACTTTTGAACCACCAACGATAGCCACTAATGGACGCGCCGGGTTATCCAATACTTTTGCCAATGCTTCCAATTCACCCGACAGCAATGGACCAGCGCAGGCAATAGGTGCGAATTTCGCAACACCGTGCGTTGATGCTTGCGCGCGGTGCGCGGTACCGAAGGCATCCATTACAAACACATCGCACAAAGCGGCCAATTTTTTGCTCAGCTCGTCCGTGTTTTTACCTTCGCCCACATTGAAGCGAACGTTTTCAAGCAATACCAGATCGCCTTGGTCAGCAAAGCCATTTACCCAGTCTTTTACCAATGGAACCGGACGACCCAATTTTTCGCTCAAATATTTTGCAACTGGCGCAAGCGAAGCAGCTTCGTCATAAACACCTTCATCCGGACGACCGAGATGTGACATCACCATCACTTTAGCACCGGCAGCCAGAGCGGCTTGAATGGTAGGGATAGACGCATCAATACGCACAGCAGAAGTGATGCGGCCATCTTCCAAGGGCACGTTCAGATCCTGACGAATCAATACCCGCTTACCGGCGAGATCCTGGTCTTTCATTAATTTTACAGTCATGGTTTGCTCCGAATAAAAGCCGATATGCTTTGTAGAAAAGAGGTCAAGTTTAACGAATTCGTTTTATCCAATCTTGAAACAAAACACCCGACTCGCGCCGGGTGTTTTTCTTGCATTTAGTCTTCCAACAATTCTTCAACAGTGCTGACGATGTTATCGACAGTAAAGCCGAAGTGTTCGAGCAGTGCCGGACCGGGAGCTGATTCACCAAAAGTGGTCATGCCCACAACGCGACCGTCGAAGCCAACGTATTTGTACCAGTAATCGACGTGCGCAGTTTCAACGGCTACGCGCGCACCAACGCTGATCGGCAATACCGATTCACGGTAAGACACATCCTGCTGGTCGAATACAGACGTTGATGGCATAGACACAACGCGTACGTTGCGGCCTTTTGCTTTCAAGGCTTCTGCTGCTTTCACAGTCACGCCAACTTCTGAACCGGTTGCGATCAGGATGGCTTCTGGTTCGCCGACTGAATCGACAAGGATATATCCACCGCGCGAAATCTCGGCAACTTGTGCGCCGGTACGGGCGATGTGATCGAGGTTTTGACGGCTGAATACCAAAGCAGTTGGGCCGGTTTTGCGTTCGATCGCCGCTTTCCAGGATGCTGCTGCTTCAGCCGCATCTGCCGGGCGCCAGGTATCGAGGTTCGGCGTCATACGCAGGCTGCCAAGCACTTCGATTGGTTGATGAGTTGGACCGTCCTCGCCTTGACCGATTGAGTCGTGGGTGTAGACGAAGATGTTGCGCAATTTCATCAACGCCGACATACGCACCGCGTTGGCCGCGTATTGTTGGAACATCAGGAAAGTTGCGCCGTAAGGAATGAAACCACCGTGGGCAGAAATACCGTTCATGATCGCGCTCATACCAAATTCGCGCACACCGTAATACAAGTAGTTGCCGCTCGCGTCTTCAGCGGTAATGCCTTTGGAGGTTTTCACCAACGTCAGGTTGGAACCCGCCAGGTCGGCTGAACCGCCCAACAATTCTGGCAATAAAGGAACAAATGCCGCGATAGAATTTTGCGATGCTTTACGGCTCGCGATTTTCTCGCCTTTGGCTTGGCTCTCTGCAATAAACGCTTCCGCTTTTGCAGCGAAATCTGCTGGCAAATCACCTTTAACTACGCGACGATCAAATTCAGCGGCCAATTCCGGATACGCTGTTTTGTAGGCGATAAATTTATCATTCCAGGATTGTTCTGCAGCAGCGCCTTTGGCTTTTGCATCCCAACCTTCATAAACGTCAGCCGGAACAACAAAGGGCTCGTATTCCCAACCGAGGGTTTTACGCACCAATGCCACTTCTTCCAAACCGAGTGGCGAGCCGTGGGAATCATGTGAGCCTTGTTTGTTCGGCGAACCAAAACCAATGGTGGTTTTAGTGATAATCAAAGTGGGCTTGTTGGTTTCTGCTTTGGCTTCTTCAATAGCGGCTTTAACAGCCGCCGCATTATGGCCATCCACCGCGCGGATTACATGCCAGCCGTAAGCTTCGAAACGTTTCGGCGTGTCATCGGTAAACCAGCCTTCAACGTGGCCATCGATAGAAATACCGTTGTCATCGTAAAACGCAATCAGTTTGCCCAAGCCCAAAGTACCGGCCAGTGAACAAGCTTCGTGCGAAATGCCTTCCATCATGCAGCCATCGCCGAGGAATACATAAGTATGGTGATCAACAATGCTGTGGCCTTCGCGGTTGAATTGCGCCGCAAGCACTTTCTCTGCTACCGCCATACCTACGCCGTTCGCGATACCTTGACCCAATGGACCGGTAGTGGTTTCAACACCGGCGGTGTAACCGCGCTCCGGGTGACCCGGGGTGCGTGAGTGCAATTGACGGAATTGCTTGAGATCATCCATCGCCAAATCGTAGCCGCTCAAGTGCAACAACGAGTAAATCAACATAGAGCCGTGGCCATTGGATAAAACAAAACGGTCGCGATCAGCCCAGTCGGGATTTTTTGGGTTGTGTTTTAAGAAGTCATTCCACAGAACTTCGGCGATATCCGCCATGCCCATGGGGGCGCCCGGGTGGCCTGAGTTAGCTTTTTGAACGGCGTCCATCGAAAGGACACGGATTGCATTGGCAAGATGTTGGCGAGTTGGCATGAAACTCAAGGCTCCTTACGTATAAGTTGATTGCTGTTGTGTAGGTGGACGTTTTTACCTGAGCTGGTTACAGCGAGTCAGGACGCCCTGGGGTTGCAAAGCACTAATGGGCAATTGCCACTTATTACAGGCCTCTGATGGGCTTTTGTGTCGTTGGGTTCCAGCCGCCGTCGCTGGGAGCGAGCGCTCAAGGTGAAACAAGCGCCCACTGACAAAATGGGCAGGCATTTTCGCCCAGCGAGCGCCGCCCGTAAAGGAATAAGCGCCTTGATAGACACATTTAATCGAGAAAGACGCCACCACAGATCGAAAAAACGCCCATTCAGAACAAATCCTCACAAAAAAACCTAAAACCTATATCAAAATATTTTGATATAGGTTTTTTGGGCTGCTAGACTTCGCAGCACTTATCGCCAACTGATCAAACCATGAACCAATCCCTGCACAACGACGCGAGCGCTTTACCGGTACTGACCGATATGGTCGAACTGGAAACCCCGCTCAGCCCACTCGCCAACCTGCTCAAAGCGGCTGGTGATCCTCTGCGACTGGAGATCTTGCGCGTGCTCAGCCAGGATTCGTTCGGAGTATTGGAGCTGTGCCGGATTTTCTCGATCAAGCAGTCAGGCATGAGCCACCACCTCAAAGTACTCAACAACGCCGGTTTATTGAGTTCGCGCCGCGAAGCCAATTCGATTTTTTATCGCCGCTCTTATTTAGCACCGGATCATTCACTCGCCGCATTGCAGCAACAATTGTTTGCGACTGTGGATACGCTGCCGATTGCCGATCATTTGCGCGAACCTATCCGCGAATTGCAGCAGGAGCGCAGCCAGGCCGCACAACAATTTTTTAGCGAGAACGCCGATAAATTCCGCGCGCAGCAAGATTTGATCGCCAGCTACCCCGTGTACGCCGAGCAGATGACCCAGTTGCTCAACAACACATCGTTGCGTGCAAAAAATCTTGCATTGGAAATCGGCCCGGGCGAAGGCGAATTTTTAGCAGTGCTCGCGCAGCAATTTAATCAAGTCATAGCGCTAGATAACGCCATTAATATGCTCGATAAAGCGCGCGCTTTTGCCGGCGAAAAAAATCTGCGCAATATCGAATTTATCCACGGCGACACACAAAGCCTAATCGGCCACAAAGTATTGGCCGATTGCATTCTGGTGAATATGGTGCTGCACCACACTCCATCGCCCGCCGATATTTTTCAGGATTTAAGCAATGTGCTGGCACCTGGCGGCGCACTGCTGATCTGCGATCTCTGTCGCCACGAACAGGCATGGGCACGCGACGCCTGCGGCGATTTATGGCAGGGCTTTGAACCACAGGATTTTTCGCGCTGGGCGCAAGCGGCAAAATTAGAGGAAGGCCAAAGCGTGTATTTCGCATTGCGAAACGGTTTCCAAATTCAATTGCGTCAATTTTTTAAACCAACAAATTTTTAATTTTCTTGCAAGGAAAAAACCATGTCCGAATATTCCGTATTTACCTCCGAATCTGTTTCCGAAGGCCATCCCGACAAATTGGCGGATCAGATTTCTGATGCCGTTCTTGATGCGATTTTAAAAGATGATCCCAACGCGCGCGTTGCGGTAGAAACGCTGGTAAAAACCGGCATGGCGATTGTCGCCGGTGAAGTGCGCACATCTACCTATGTTGATCTGGAAGATTTGATTCGCCAGGTTATTTTGGATATCGGCTACAACTCCAGCGATGTAGGCTTTGATGGCGCAAGCTGCGCGGTATTAAATGCAATCGGTAAACAATCTTCCGATATCGCCATGGGCGTTGATGAAGCTGACGATAAAGATTTGGGCGCAGGCGATCAGGGTTTGATGTTTGGCTACGCAACCAATGAAACCGCCGTGTTGATGCCCGCGCCAATTTTTTATGCGCACCGCTTGGTAGAAAAGCAAGCGCAATTGCGCAAGAGCGGTGTGTTGCCCTGGTTGCGCCCCGATGCAAAAAGCCAGGTTACTTTACGTTATGAAAATGGCAAACCAGTTGCTGTCGATGCAGTGGTACTGTCTACCCAACACAGCCCGAATGTAAAACAATCTGAAATTCACGAAGCGGTGCGCGAATTAATTATCGCGCACGTATTACCGGCTGAATGGCTGCACAAAGATACGCAATACCACATCAACCCCACCGGCCAATTTATTATCGGCGGCCCGGTTGGCGACTGTGGTTTGACCGGCCGCAAAATTATTGTAGACACCTACGGCGGTATGGCACGTCATGGCGGCGGTGCTTTCTCTGGTAAAGACCCATCAAAAGTGGATCGCTCTGCCGCTTACGCTGGCCGTTATGTGGCGAAAAATATTGTTGCCGCTGGCTTGGCAGATCGTTTGGAAATTCAAGTGAGTTACGCAATTGGTGTTGCTGAACCCACGTCGATTTCCGTCAATGCTTTTGGTACCGGAAAAATTTCTGATAACGAAATCATTAATTTGATCCGCGAAAATTTTGATCTGCGCCCACGCGGCTTGATTCAAATGCTCGATTTGAAACGCCCGATTTATCGCCAGACTGCTGCTTATGGTCACTTCGGTCGCGAGCTTCCCGATTTTACTTGGGAAAAAACCGACAAAGTTGATGCATTGAAAAAAGCCCTTTAAAACATTTACCCCGTAGGGGCGCTGCTTGCCGCGCCCCTACGAATTTAATTGATGTGATAACACACAATTTTTATTAAACAGGATTCCACTATGAGCTTCACCGACTACAAAGTTGCCGATATGTCCCTCGCGAACTGGGGCCGCAAAGAAATAGAAATCGCCGAAGGTGAAATGCCCGCGTTGATGGCGCTGCGTCGCAAATATGCAGCGAGCAAGCCATTGGCGGATGCAAAAATTATTGGCTGTATCCACATGACCATTCAAACCGCCGTGTTGATCGAAACATTGATCGATCTGGGTGCAGAAGTGCGCTGGTCATCGTGCAATATTTTCTCTACCCAAGATCACGCTGCCGCTGCAATCGCTGCTGTTGGTATTCCAGTATTTGCGTGGAAAGGTGAAACTGAAGAAGAATTCTGGTGGTGTATAGAGCAAACCATTAATAAAGATGGCAAGCCATGGGCTGCCAATATGATTCTCGATGACGGCGGCGATGTAACGCAAATCGTGCACGAAAAATATCCGCAGATGCTCGACGCTATTCACGGCATTTCTGAAGAGACCACCACCGGTGTGCACCGCCTACTCGACATGCTGAAGAAAGGCCAATTGAAAGTGCCTGCCATCAACGTGAACGATGCAGTGACCAAAAGTAAAAACGACAACAAATACGGTTGCCGTCACAGCTTGAACGATGCCATCAAACGCGGTACCGACCATTTGCTCGCCGGTAAAAAAGCCTTGGTTATTGGCTACGGTGACGTGGGTAAAGGTTCCGCTGCATCACTGCGTCAGGAAGGCATGATTGTTAAAGTGACTGAGATAGACCCAATCTGTGCAATGCAAGCGTGCATGGATGGTTACGAAGTTGTATCACCCTACAATGACGGCATCAACACCGGCAAATACGAAGACATTAATCACATCGTGCTAGGCACTACCGATTTGGTTGTGACTACAACCGGTAACGTGAATGTGTGTGACTCAGCGATGTTGCGCGCATTAAAACGCAGCGCAGTGGTGTGTAATATCGGCCACTTCGATAGCGAAATCGATACTGCTTTTATGCGCAAAAACTGGGAGTGGGAAGAAGTTAAACCACAAGTGCATAAAGTTTACCGCGATAAAGCAACTAACGATCATTTGATTATTTTGTCGGAAGGCCGTTTGGTAAATCTCGGTAATGCAACCGGTCACCCATCGCGCATTATGGATGGCTCTTTCGCCAACCAAGTACTGGCACAAATGTATTTGTACGAGCGTAAATTTGCCGATCTTCCTGCTGAACAAAAAACCGAACATTTGTACGTTCGTGTACTGCCGAAAAAACTCGACGAAGAAGTCGCTAAAGATATGGTTGAAGGTTTTGGCGGCGTGATTACCAAGCTTACAACACAGCAGGCGGAATATATTGGCTATGCAGTTGAAGGCCCGTTTAAGCCTGAATCTTATAAATATTAATTTTTTGCGCGGGCGATAAATATATCGCTCGCCGCATCAGGAAACGTCATGAACGACTCACAACCGCGTTTAAGTTTTGAATTTTTCCCACCCAAAACACCGGAAGGAAAAGAAAAACTGATTAAAGTACGCGACCAATTAAATGAATTTGCGCCGGACTTTTTCTCCGTCACCTACGGTGCTGGCGGATCAACCCGCGACAACACCAAAGGCATAGTTACGCAATTTAAAGCCGATAGCGTCAGCATTGCCCCGCACTTATCTTTTGGCGGTGACGATGAAGAAACCATCCGTGCATTGCTGCAAGAATACAAAGACGCGGGCGTTGATCGCATAGTTGCTTTGCGCGGTGATATGCCTTCCGGTGTCGGCGGCTCGTACCAATTAGTGTATGCCAATGAGTTGGTTGCTTTTATCCGCAAACATTTTGGCGAGCACTTTCATTTGGAAGTGGCGGCTTATCCGGAAATTCATCCGCAAGCCAAAAGCTACGATGATGATATCCGTTATTTGAAAGGTAAATTTGATGCGGGTGCGAACAGCGCCATCACCCAATACTTTTTTAATCCGGATTCGTATTTTTATTTTGTTGATCAATGCCAGAAAGCTGGAATTACCCAGCCGATTTACCCCGGCATTATGCCCATCATCAATTACAAAAATCTAACCCGTTTCTCGGATGCCTGCGGCGCAGAAATTCCGCGCTGGTTGCGCAAAGCGTTGGAAAATTACGGCGATGATGAAGCCAGCTTAAAAGCCTTTGGGATAGAGTTGGTCACCGAGCTGTGTGAAGTCATGCTGGAAAATGAAGCGCCCGGCCTGCACTTTTACACTATGAACCAAACTGAGCCTACGGCGCAGATTGTGAAAAATCTGGGCTTGATTCCCAACGAATAATATTTTTCCGCAAAACATCTCATTGTAGGGGCGCAGCAAGCAGCGCCCCTACAATGAGAAATTCAAACTCGACTAATTATCGCGCAAGGCCTGCTGCTGCAGTTCATGCAACTGAGCAATCCCTTTTTTCGCCAAGCTCAACATCGCTGCAAATTCCGCCTCGCTAAACGGTTCAGCTTCCGCAGTGCCTTGAATTTCGATAATACCGCCGTCATCCCCCAACACCACATTCATGTCGGTATCGGCCGCAGAGTCTTCGGGATAATCCAGATCCAACACCGGCACACCCTGATAAATCCCTACAGAGATAGACGCAATCGCGCGCTTGATAGGTTCGCCGGTCACTTTGCCAGTCGTTTTCAAATGGGCAACGGCATCAGCGAGCGCAACCCAGGCACCGGTGATGGACGCGGTGCGGGTGCCGCCGTCGGCCTGAATCACGTCACAATCGATATGTATCGTGTTTTCGCCGAGCGCAGTTAAATCTACGGCCGCGCGCAGTGAGCGGCCAATCAAACGTTGGATCTCTACCGTGCGCCCCTGCTGTTTACCGCGTGCAGCTTCACGATCCATACGCGTACCGGTGGAGCGCGGCAACATGCCATATTCGGCGGTGAGCCAACCTTGCCCTTGGCCACGCAAGAAGGGAGGAACTGAATTGACCACACTCGCGGTGCAGATCACTTTGGTATCGCCAAACTCCACCAACACCGAGCCTTCGGCGTGTTTGGTATAGCGGCGGGTGATGCGAATAGGGCGTAATTGGTCAGGCGTGCGACCACTTGGGCGTTGCATAAAAGGAATCCTTACTGCTGAAAATGGATCTCTGGGAAGGTGTGATACCATCCCGCATCTGTTAATGATTGTAATGTGCCGGGCGAACTCTACCAGCTCTTGTGGGTAGAAGTAACCGCCCAACGCCGCAATATCCTCCGCAAAAACCCGCCATTTCCTGGAGCTTTTATGCCACGTAGTATGACTGGATTTGCCCGCCGCGAAGCCAAACTCCCCTGGGGTACTTTGGTGTGGGAAATCCGCAGTGTGAATCACCGTTACCTCGAACCCAGCTTCCGCCTGCCGGAAGATTTCCGCGAAATCGAACCCCACCTGCGCGACGCCATGCGCAAAGCCTTGCAGCGCGGCAAAGTGGAAGCCAGCTTGAATGTGCAATGGGAGCAAGAGGGCGAATCCGATTTAGGCATCAACCTCACCAAAATCGCGCAACTCACCAAAGCGGCACAGCAAATTAACGGCTTGCTCGGCGCGATTGCTGCGCCGGTCAATGCGCTGGATATTTTGCGCTGGCCGGGTGTGATTCAAAAGCAGGAATTGGATCGCGAGCAAATGCACAATGCTGCGCTGGAATTATTTGATCTCGCACTCGAAGGTTTGATCGAACACCGTTCGCGCGAAGGTGCAGAGCTGCAACAACTCATCATCAACCGCTTGGATAATGTCTCGGCACAAGTCGTAAATGTGCGCGCGCTTATGCCGGAAATTCTCGCCGCACAACGTGAAAAGCTGCAGACCAAACTCGCCGCACTGCAAGTGGATTTAGATCCAGAACGTTTGGAGCAAGAAATTGTATTGCTCGCACAAAAAGCCGATGTCGATGAAGAGCTTGATCGCTTGGATACACACGTAATCGAAGTCAAACGCAGCTTAAAACAAACCGACTCGCTCGGTCGCCGTTTGGATTTTTTGATGCAGGAATTAAATCGCGAGGCTAATACCCTTTCGTCAAAATCCATTGTGAGCGAAACGACGCAAGCAGCGGTGGAGTTGAAGGTGTTGATTGAGCAAATGCGGGAGCAGGTGCAGAATATTGAGTGATATTTCATGCGATTTCACTTTATATTATTTTATATATAAATCAATGACTTAATAAATTTTTTTGATTTCACAAGGTTTCATAACAACTCATAAGATTGCAAATTAGTGGTGGCAGAAACGGTGGCAGATTTTTAGGTTTCGTGTAAGCTTGAAAAACCTGCCACCACTTATCTTAAAGCCATGAACGACGCACAATTAAAAGCCAAACTCAAATCAGGCCAGCCAGGTAAATTCACGGTTGATCGCGGCCTCTACTTCCGCGTGAGTGAAGAGGGAAACGGATTCTGGATGCTGCGCTACAGCGTCAATGACAAAAGGAGGGAGTTCGTCTTTGCTCGCTATGGTCGCCCCCCAGAGGGCATGACATTGGCTGACGCTCGGTTAGAATCCGCGCGCTTACGCTCGCAGGTTAATCAGGGGATAGATCCGGCCGCCGAGAAAAAGCGCACTCAGCTAATCTCACTCAAAACATTAAATGACGTCGCTCAGGACTGGTTGGGTGAGTGCCGCAAGCGCTTGGAAAATCCTCAAATCCCCACACGGGTATATCGCAACGACATTTCTCCCGCCATCGGTGAACTTAGTATTGATCGAGTCACGGCGTTAGATGTGCTTGGGATCATTCGAAAAATTAATGAAAGCGGTCGCCCGACAATCGCGAACGATGCTCTTCATTATTGCAAACAGATTTTTAATCACGGCATCAAATTAGGCTTGATCCAAACAAATCCCTCACTCGCATTTAGCATTAAAGATGCGGGTGGAATTGAGCAATCAAGAGATCGCGCACTAACAATCGATGAGCTAAGAGTTGTCTTTCGCGTGTTTCGGGAGCATGCCGATGTTTTCACGCGCGAGAATTATTTGTCCATGGCCATATTGGTGATATTGGGAGTGCGCAAAGGAGAGCTAATTGCTGCAACTTGGGACGAATTTGATTTCACTGCAAAAACTTGGCACCTACCTCCAGGGCGCACAAAAACAAGTGCTGAAATCATTATCCCGCTACCCGACCAGGTGATCACTTGGCTGCACGAGCTCAAGATTAGATCAGTAAACTCTGCATACGTATTTCCTGCGCGGCGGGCGAGCAAGCGCAGAGAATATATTTCTGACGACACGCTTAATCACGCACTGGCAAAACTATTTGGATTGAAGGTGGATGCGAAGAAAAACCCTCTACCGAATTATCTTGGTGAGGCAGGTATAGAACATTTTGTCGTTCACGATTTGCGCAGAACTTGCAGAAGTCTTTTGGCGGCAAACGGCATTCCCAGTCACGTAGCGGAGCGCTGCCTTAACCATAAATTGCGCGGTGTGGAAGGTATTTATGATCGATATGATTACATGGATGAACGCCGCAGGGCATTGACGATAATTGCAAATCAAGTTGCACCATTGGTTGATTCATGAGGCGTTATCGCAATCCCAGTTCTTTCAGAAGGATTGAAACGCGCTGAGGGCTAATTGACAGTTCATCTGCGATGGCAACAGCTTTTATTTTCCCAAGCTGTTTCATTTGTTTATTTGCTATTTTCTTAATTTTTTCTCGCAATAAATCATTTTTAGGAATAGTGCCAATTTGGGGGCCTCGCTTTTTAGGCGTAGCGTGAAGGGCGTGATAAGATTCAAACCGCTGCACTATTCTTAACAGCAGCGCCCAGTCTTCAATGTCGCCTCTGGGGCAGAGCCAAATATTAACCGGATATTTTCCAGTTGACTCAATGTCTGCTTCGGTAAAAATTGGCGGGCAATCAGGATCTAATCGTTTTCGGATTTTACCCAACCAGCTGATCCAGTCTTTAGAATCTTGCGGCGATACCCGCTGGATATATTCATTCCAATACGTGTATTTTTCTTTTAGGTAATCCAGAAACAATTGAACATCGTCACGCCATTCTCGACCTAATGGTGTTGATATTTTAGTGTTTTTTATTATCTGAAAAGGGGTTAAATCTTCAGCAAAAAAACTAGACCAGTAATGCTTCCTAAACCTAATATTTTTTCTTCCTGCCTGCGATGCAAGTCTTCGTTTAAGCTCCGCTGAATGTTCGTCATTTCGAGCAATAATAGCTGAAAAAAGGCGGCGCTCGTCTCTCTGTCGAAGCATTTTATCTTCTTGATGCGCTGCGCAATATTGTGCTGATCCTGGCTTTACTGCGCGCCAGCACAAAGAGCATTCAAGCGTGGGATTCAATTTTTTAGTGGTGCGATTAAATGAGTGAGTTCTACATAATTGCAAAATCTCAGATAGGTGCATTAAGTAGTCTTTATAGCTTTCATAACCCCATGTTTGAGTAAAGAGAATCGCTTCGCGGAGCTCCCGAAGAGCTTTGTTAAATCCGCCCAGCATGGTCACAAGGTCCAACAGGCTGATGGGTGATTGGTCTTTGTATTTTCTCAGAACTTTTGCATCCCGCAAAAAATGGGTGACCATTTTTTTATCTATTCGATAACGACGAATAACATCGCCAACAAAAAGCTCACTCTCTTTTTCATTCAGGAGCAAACATTGGCCATTTTTCAGCGCCTGCCTTCTTAAAGCTATAAGCCTTTCCTCGATCAAGCCCATCTCAGACTCAAGACTATCTCGAGAAAACATAGGTGGCCCCAAAAAATCAATAGAGTTTGGATTCTATCGAACATAGTCATTCTGTCAATCCAAATCAAGAATACTCCTGCAACTTCACAAACCAACAGGAGATTTAAGATGAATTCAAAAACCCAAATTATTCGCCCAAAGGCACTGGCGAAGCAGCTCGACATATCAGTTACAACACTTTGGCGATGGCGCTTGCAAGGAATCATTCCACAGCCGGTTTTGCTCGGCTCACGCATTATTGGATGGGATCAAACAACAATCGACGACTGGCTAGAAAAGTTGAAAGAAAAAATTGAAAAATCCGAAAAAAAAGGAGGTGGTAAAAATGAATAAATATTCGCACCTTGATGAGTCAACAAAGCTGGCTATCGATTCATTTTTAAAAACGGCCATGAAAATGGCAAAAAGGTTTGGCCAAAGCAACCCATCTGAAGATACGCGGAATGAATACATGAAGATGGCAAAACAACTGCTTTTAAAAAAAGCAAAAAACAAGCAAAGCTTGAGGCAAATAATTTCTTCAACAAGAAGCAAACGTACATACTATAAGAGAATTACTGCTCTTCGTTACTACACTTTACTGATTGGATCAGAATCAGCGGAGACTCTTATAAAAGAACACTGTCCTATTGCCGAAAATAATATAAAAAAGGCAGCAGTAGATGTAGCTGATCTGCTAGAGGTTATTAAAAAGGGACCTGGTAAAATATTTTCAAAAACAGCATCAAAGAGGTCATCACTTCAAGGGCTTCCGAACGATTGGGTTGAAAAAATGTGTAACTACAATGAACACTCAAAATATCGCGACGCACTTCATGTTGTCGCACTGATCGGGTGCCGTCCAAGTGAACTACAAAAAGGGGTTTTGGTAACCTATAAAACAAATATCAATGGTGAGTCAGAGCTGACCTTCAAGATTTCTGGGTCAAAGGTTACTCATCACTCGGGTCAGGAATGGCGAACAATAACCTATCACAATATTGAAAGTTCGGGAATTTTTTCAAGTTTTATTGAATCCGTAAAGATAGTAGGAAATAAAAAAATAAGTATCGATAGCCCTATTAATTTTACAGTCGAAATCAGGAGGATCGCCAAAAGCATCTGGCATGACCATAAAAAACCAGTCACCGCGATCTGCTTCCGTCATCAATTTTCGGCAAACCTAAAAAGCATGAAAATTGGTGATGATACAAGTAGAGCGCTTGGACATAGATCTACCAAAACTCGGCGGCTTTATGGCACAGCATCTCAAGCAAGAGGAAAGCCGGTAGGGATTAGCATTTCATCGTCGCATGACCTAAAACAGCATCCTGCAAAAGGAAATGACGGAGTTGAGCCATGAAAAATAAGCGTTTTGTTTTATCAAAGAGAGATTTGGATTTTATTGATAAATCGATAGAAATATCTGATTCTCCAGCCTCAATTGACAATGCGACTTTTATGTTTTTACCATTTTGTCAGCTCGGATTTCCACGCTCATCCATTAATGAGGTTTTCTTTGCAAGAAGCTGCGGAAAAATGGAGTTGAAAATTCAGGATGGAACGAATAGATCGATCTCCGAAATACCGTTTGGACCAGCTGCGCGATTAATTTTTGCTTATATTTGTAGTTATGCAGTTCGATTTAAAACGTCATCCATTGAACTTGGGAATAGCGCAGCCGAATTCATGAGAAAAATTGGGCTAACATCATCGGGCGGAAAAAAAGGAAGCCTTACAAGCGTAAAATCACAGCTCTTGAATATTAATGTTTGTCGTATAGAAGTTAAATATGCAAATGGAAAAAAGATTATAATTTTCGATGGGCCAATTTTTAAGGACTGTTTAGCTGTCACAAATTTTGAAAGTGGGTGGAGCAGACACCTACATTTGAATGAGATTTTTTATGAGGTCCTGGTGCAGCAAAAAAACTGCGTACCGATTGACAACAGAGCAGTAATTGCTCTAAAGCGGTCCTCTTTAGCTATGGATATATATTTTATGCTTGCTGAAAGATTGCATCGCGCCAAACAAAAGCCGTCAATACTATATTGGAAAAATCTGCGCGATCAATTTGGTCAAGAGTACGCAGATAATAATAATGGTAAACGTAGCTTCAAAAGAAACTTCGTTGCTGCACTGCGAAAGGTTTTGATGGTATACCCAAGCGCAAAAGTGCGACTGGCTTCAGGCGGTATCGAAATACAAAAATCGTCACCGCCCATCCCCAATAAAAAACTATCATCAGCTCAATCACGGCTTGTGAATAAGCCATGTATTGAATGAATTATTTATATGCTTTCAAATGCTTCATTGCGCAGAAGAAGGATCTTCTGCATAGCTATCCATGCAGAATTGGGTGACTCTTTACGCAGATTAAGTACCCCTCCACTACCTGTAAACAACCTATAATTTTTGTTTACCTATATACAACCTGTAGCTGGAGTAGAATTTGTTGATAAATATTTGACTGTAGAGTCTTCGCATCAACTAGCAACTGAGAGTTATAAGGTTTTGTGTCCATCAATCATCCAGTTTACTTTTTACCCTTACCGATTCTTGCCTTGGCTTTTTGAATTGCCAAAAAAGCTTTTGTTTTCACTTCGCTTGGGCTTGGCTCACCGTGCATGGGTAAAAATTGTTTTTCCAATTCTGTTAAAGGTTTTGTTGGTTTTTTAGTGTCTGTCATCTTTACTTCCTTCATTTTCCTTTTCGTAAGCCTCAGGATCTTCCAAGAATTTCTTCATGTCTCCAGAAGCAAAACCTTCCGGCTCTTCCGAGTTTTCCGCGCCAACATTGCGAATATGAGCTTTCGCACGCTTAATGGCATCAGCGATAGTTTGTGGTTTCTTTTTGCGCGCTTGTTCGCTTAGGCGCTTGATTTCATCGCTCATGCTTATTCCTACAACCTGATATACAGATAGTCGCTTTTAGGGACGTAATTGAGACCGAAAGTTTCGTAGTAGCGTTTTACATCCGTGTTGATAGGATTCATTACTCGTAATTCATCTGCCCCTAGAACCTGAGCATATCCAACCATTGCCACGAAGGTGTGCTCAAATACTTTAACCCCCTCTGGCTTTTCTGGACTACCTTCGATGAAATCAAGACGCAGCTTGCTTCCATTATAAGTAGGACGCCCAAGACTCAGGCTAACAAGATTACTCCCATGCCAAAGAGCCATTTCAAAGCGCTTAGGATGCCGAAACTTGAAAAGGCTATATCCCTCGACCCATTGCCAGTCCACTCTCCGGCGGGCTGAGGTACTCCACCGCTGGGTTTGCAGTAAAGCTACTTGATCAATCAGCTTACACCGAAGGCCCATTTGCTTGCTGCTGCTAATTAAGTCTTTATTTACCTCATCCAGCACAGCCTGCCTGATTCGTGTGTAACGCTCTTCTGCGTCCCTGTGTGTCGCCAGCATAATCATAATCCTTAGTTGTTTTAAAGGACGAGATGCTATCCCAATTGAAGGATTGGTGCTGTGAAGCGGTGAGCCATTTATTTCATCGATGGTGGCACTATCATCTTTTGCAAAGCTTCATCTGCAATAACCATATCAAATAAAGCATTCCGTTCATCTGGCAGCATTGCCATGATGTCGGGAATTGCCTCCCACAAAACCAAATCACCGGATGCAGGGCAACATACATAGACTTCTTCTAGCGATTGCCCGAAAGTCTGATACTCACCGCAATGCGGGCAAACAATATTTGCCTCATTCAGCGTCATACTAATTGCTTGCCTTAGCGCTAGTGAATCGCACTTTGAGCCCGGTGCAGGTATGGCTGTTATTTTCATGCAATTTTGCAGATACCTCACTTGAAAAACTGAAAACTCTGGCGATAGCGTACCCATCGCTGACTCACACATTGCAAGGAGTCGTGTAACTAAATCGACGTGGCCAGGCATCGGCCTTACGCGACGCGGATTAATCCAAGGATGGCTCAAGGAAAGGTTTTTCAACTTTTTGCGATAAGATACTGGGGTGTAATTCATTTGCAAACCTCTCGTTATTTTTTGCTTCGACGAAAAACATGTTCAATCGATTTTTGATAACCCGTTGCGATGCTCGTTTTTCAACATCTCATTAATAAATTGATAGGTCTGGGGAAGCAGCAGTGCAAAATCGCTGTCGTCATGCGGTGCTGCTTTAATGTCATCCACTAGAATTCTGAAATCGACAGATTTTTTATACTCATCAGCAAATAACTTGCTAAAGCTGTGTTCAAGCGCGGGATTTAGTTCCAGTGTGGACTTTATCGCTCCTAGAATTGCATTTACGAAAGTAAGCGTTTTATTGTAATGCCCCAACTGCTCTTGATGTTTCAATCGATACGCATCCTTTGCGAGCGTTAAGTTTTCTACTAGCTCACTGAGCTCAGCCTTTTCCAGTAATAGCGAATTTATTCGCTGCACAAATGTTGAAGCTTCTTTCTGAATGTCTGCATTTTCCTGCGAAAGGCGTTGATGAGCTGCGAGTAAGTCATCCATTTTTGTCTGGTGCTGACGAGAAGCATGCTCGCGCTGAACCAACCGCCCTTCAAGCTCCCGGATTAGGGTAGCTTGGTTGGCCGCTAAGTGCCTTAGCTGATCGCGCTCAGCTTCGTAAGCTTGGTAGTTTCTCGCAACCTCTTGTTGATAGATAACATGCTGTGCCTGCAACCTTTCAATCGCTAGGTTGGCTTCATCAATCGCTTCATTGTAGCCAGCCGTATTAGCCTCCTGACTCCCCACGCAATGACCTTGATTGTAGCCTTCTGTGTACCCTTGGTTGTAACCTTCGGTCAAACCTTGCTGCCTACCAATATCGATTCCTTCATCCCTCCCTTGCCAGCGCCCTCGCTCCTGCCAATCCATTTGGTCGTTGCTGATGCCGCCGAGAGGTGTGATTGCCGTTCTCATAACAATATCCCCATGTTTATCTGCTGAAGGTTTTTGTCACTCTTAGTGGTCAATCTAGCATCAGGGCTCAAAATTGTCACTTATAGAGGGTGAACTTATAGAGCGTGGCCTCATATAGGTTTAGGAAATAGCATCCCGGTTTCAGTAGGGGTGTGATATGACAGATCCAAAAATCCTTTTTGGCCAAAGACTTGTGGAGCTACGAAAGCGTCTTGGGTGGTCGCAAGAGAAGCTGGCGTTGGAATCAGGTTTGGCGCGGAGTTATCTGGGTGGGGTCGAAAGGGGGCAGCGCAATATCGCGTTGGTCAACATTTACAAGCTCGCCGAGACCTTAAATGTATCGCCGTCCACACTTCTGGAGCCGCCAGGGCAGCCCGAGTAAACCTTTTTCGTGTGGACATGCTCGGAAAATCCGATGCCAGTAAAATGCCCCTCTGCGCCACCCTTCGTAAAGTTTTGGCTCCAACCTAATCCACTTGTTCGCATCTCAGTTTCTTTGTGCCCATCTGCCTGTGCTTAAAAATGGTGGCAAAAGAGCGCACAGGCCATATTCTTTGTGCTCAACATCTAGCACAAAGAATATGAAAAACCCGTTGTTTATTGGGCACAAAGAAGCAAATTTGCGAACAAAACAATGTGGGGAAAATGTGTTTCAACTGGATTTAAATGTGTCATCTCTGTGTGAAAAACACGATTTAAATGTGTTAAAGCATGATTAAAATGTGTGAACTATGTGTTGAAGTGTGTGAAAAATGTGTTGGTTCTGGTGAGGTCAAAATACCGGGATGGCAACACCATTTGACAGTACATCGACACAAACAATTTTTACATTGCACTGATGCACGCCATGCACTTCCAGCTGATGTAATTTTTGCAACCCTTGTTGCGCAGGAAAATATAGGATCAGATTTCTAACATCGTAACGATTTGCATAAGCTATTAGCTGGTACAAATCTGGTTGTGATATTCCAAGCTTGATTTCATCTTTGCTGAGTAACTTCCACTTTGCATCACCTATCAGAACAACCTCATCATCACCGTTAAGCAACGCCAGGTCGGGCTTCATCTGAAAGACATATCGATCTGCATCTGTTCGGTAGGCCAGATATTTTCTTGGCCCCTGTTCTTTTAGCCGCAGACCTTGCGCACTTGCAGGCTTGCGGATGGTGGACGCAACCCAAGCCTCAAATAACCGATTCATATCAAACAAGAGAGAATAGGCTTTAGCTCCACCGGCAAGCACATCGGGGTTTAATCCCTGCACAAACAATCTGCATTGTTCGATTAAAGATGAGTAACGCATATTATTTCTATTCAAGTTCAACTGCTGGAAAGAATCTACATTAATGACTTCATCTGAAATCTTATCAAATGCCATGAACAAGTCGGAAACACGTTGCCGAGCGAGATTAGACCGACACAAAGGCAATATGAGCTTCAATGTGAAGCGCAAAATTTTGTTGAGAAGAACATCCTCGCTGAGCTCATCAAATCTACAATATAAACGTTCTTTATTGACGAGATTAACCTTGACCTGTTGATCGAGCAGTAATCTACCTCGAATGACCGGAAGGTTACTTTCACGGCTCACATACTCACGCACCTTGCCTTGAATAAGCTGCTGCTGTAGCTCATCACAGAAATGGAAAATAAATACATCAAGTAATGTATGCTTTTGGACATTGATGTTGGCTTGGCCAATTTTGTGATTCGGCAGCAAGCGCGCCTTCTGCAACATTCTGATAAGTGCTTGACGAGAGCTACCAGGATCAGACTCTCTGCCGTAAATTTTTGGCAGAATCTCTAGTGTCACATCTTGAAGCTGAACAACACCGCAAAACTGTTTCCATTTTATCGATTGATGCCCGCGCTGAAATGCGCCAGCTGGCAATACCTTTTCAAGATTTGCGAGCAATTCAATGTGGCGATTGGCAAGCGCCTTTTGCCCTGGCTCGCGAGAGGACACAATTGGAATGCTCTCATGTTCGACCAAGCTAATAACGTCAGACATTGATTAGTTCGCCGACTCATAAACTTTACGGATAGACTCGGGCGTTATTTCGTCATGCTTTGCAATCCGATAATCGATCAGGTCATCGTAGTCATCATGATCAAAACCAAGCACATCAATTTCGCTGATGACCTCATGTATAACAATTTGTGGGTGAATAGCTTTATCACCATCCCCAATGTCACGAAATACCAGCTGAATCTTATGCCAGTCGCTGTAGAAATACTCCTGCAACAAAGGAATGATTTGGTTTAGCAAAACTTCTTTCAAATCAGAAAAATCTCGAATCTTGCAGAAATAGGCATGACCCAGCATCAAATCGCGGCTCAATAGAAAGCGAACTCTACGATTCATGGCATCAAGCAATGCGCGAAGATTAATAACACCACCTTCGCCGTCTTCAATGTAGCCATCACCTCTCGGGCCGCTAATCGCAGCAGAGTTAGGCATTAATTCTTTAAAGTGAAAGCGTCGCCGTAATGCGGTATCCAATAGCGCGATTGATCTATCTGCCGTGTTCATAGTGCCGTAAATATCAAGATTACTTGGCACGCTGAACTTATCGCCTGAGTAGGGTAGGGTCAACGACATGCCTTTTATTTGTTCGCCAGAGGTATCAAAGTGGCCACGCTTATCAATTTCGATTAGCGTAATCAGTTCACCAAAAATTTTTGCGATATTTCCCCGATTGATTTCATCAATAAAGATTGCGTAGCGATTCTGCGGATCAAGCCGCGCTTTCTCGCAGATTCGCTTGAACACGCCGGGCATAACTCGATATGCAGGCTCGCGGGTTTCAGGATCTTGCACAGGGCGAATACCTTCTACAAAATCCTCATAACTATAGGCTTGGTGAAATGTAACGAACTCGTAGCGCTGTATCGATTTGGTGGTGTCTTTTCCTGATTTAAGGAATTCAGCGCGTTGAATTTGCTCCTCGCATTCATCTTGCCAATTGCCGATTAAGCTCCACACACTGTTTTCAGATTTATCAAATACAAAAGGCGCATATCGCTTTGCGTAGTTCACTGTCGTGGACGATTCAGGTGTGTGCATTTGCAAACTTGCCCAAATCTGCTGCTTGATATTTGCTGTTCTACCAAGCGCTTTTGCCTTCTGCACCACAAACTCATGGTTTGTAATATCGTTTACTTTCGCTTTACCGCCAAGTAAATAAAGCGCCATAAATACAACATCAAACCATGGATCATTTATCAATTGCTCAGCCAACCATTGTTCGCGTGATATTGGTTTAGCGGAAAGTATGTACATCTCCGTAAGGCTATTTAGCTCACGCGTTTTACCTGTACCGGGTGGACCAAACAAAATTAAATTGAGGGAATCTTGCTGCGGCATCAGGGCACCCGTTGGTTTAGGTTTATCATTTTCGTTAACTAAAAGGCTCTTCCATAACTTGTCCAGAATAGCCGCACTTCGCGGCTTAATCTCAATACCTGACGACTGAGGAAACCAATTCTGCGAATCAATATTAATTTGCTTAAGATCCTTTTCATCGACGTAGGCATCTTTGTAAACATCGAGAATATTTGAAAATTCTATATCTACACAAAGGCTAGTAACTTCCTCCGCCGCTTTTTGTTCGTTGTAGTGAGGTGATTCATAGGGATCAGAAACGATATTTCCTACGGCCATAATCCCCTTTGGTGCAACACCCAAGCGAACTAACCAAGCACGATCTCCAATACGAACATTAGAATTGGCGCAGCGCCATCGAATTACGCAGGAGTCGCCAGCCCTTGTCGAGCTGATCGCATCAGGTAGATCTTTCCATTCCCAATTCGCTGGGTTCCAAGCAAAAAGCCAATCTTTTGGAGTGTTGATCTGCCAAACATTTTTTAGGGGCGGCACATAGAAATCCAGATCTTGAGTACCATGCTTGGCTGATTCTTTTTCACGAATTTCAAATAGTTTTTTATCTATTTCTAAAGCGGAATATTTTGAAACTTGCTTTTTTGGCTCGCCCGTAAAAGCAGAAACAACTTCAATTCTATCCGTCCCACCAAATATGCGTTCAAACTGATCGGGAAACAGCATAAATAACAGCATGTGTCTGAACTGACGAGAATCGCACTCAGGAATGTTTTCTAGCCACTTTGCAAACTTTAATCCATCGTCAAGCAAATCAGATCTGGCTTGTTGATCAAGCTTGAAAAAGGCTTCAAGAAACAGAATCGCAAAGCGGAACTCTCTCCAACGATTTGTATTAAAACCAGTGCCGCCACTGCCTACACCATCCAATATGGCATCTTTAAGCAACTGGTGAGCTTCATCTAAGGATTCACTAGACCAATCCCAAATGGTTTTAATGACCTCTCTCTTGCGAGTGGCATAAGTGTTCGACGGACATAAAAGCATCACATAGAGAATTTCGGCGGCAAGCTTCTTTGTGTCTTGGCGAGCCTCAGCTAGTTGATTTTTAAGCTTCTCAACGAAATTTAAATCACTTTCATCAGGGCTATTTACGAAAAACTCAACCAGCTGCTGAACATTTTCCTTGCTCCATATATTGCCCGAGGAGAGTAAAGAGCCATTATTCAACAAACAGCTATCACGCCATGTCGAAATGACATCGAATAGTTCTCGTGTATCGCGATGAGGGTTAAAACGACTCAATCTATTTCTCCAATAACTTAGCTAGCGGAGCATTAAAAAAACTTAACAACTCATTTGAATGAACCATTAATAAATTAACAATTTCTTGTAAATTGGTTTTAAGTAGCCTCAATCTTCCCGATGCTAATGCAAGCAAAAATTCGAGCGCTCCTTCCCCTTGAGAATTATCAAAATTTTTCAAAATGGAAAGAATAATATCTGTCATCTGCCGGCTAAAATTTTCATCAATTGAATAGTCAAGTTCGACTGGTCTTGCTGCCCTAAGTAAACAAGCTTGAATGACACCATCATTAAAACGGTCAAAACATACAGGGCTAATCAATGTTGTATGATATGTCGCTGCCAAACCCTTTTCTTGGGATTTAATGCGCAGGTCATGTAAAACCGCTTGTACAGTCCAAAAAACGTCTGCTTGAGATGCTTTATTGGTATCAAGATCCAAGCCTGACCAAAAAGCAAAAGTAGGCCTAAGTTTCAAAGCATTGCGGTGTGGATCAGTTAGGAAAAGGTCATTCGCAGTAAAGTTTTCATTTAGCAAATGCGCTTCACGCAAAGAAAAATGATCAGGCAGCTCGACCTCAGCTACACCCATCGGGTCTTCGGATTTAAAAGGTCTCCAAAAATCAATTTCAGAACTCCAGGCGGTATAAGTATCCTTTTTAACTCGTGGCATTGAACAATCCCTTACCAAAACGAACTGATGCCCGCCTTGTTCAAGATCCTTTTTTAATTGATCCATGGCATCCTTTGTTGGAAGTTTGGAGAATCCTACAAAATAGGTGATTGTAGAACATTCTCTAAGGTTTCTCAGTTTTCTAGATACAGATAGCAATTTTCTGCCTGATGTTATGGCGCCAGCAACGACGATGACTGAGTCTAATTTTTTTACGCCTTCTTCTGTTATTTCATCAGCTGAGTAGATGGTCAAATCATCCTTGAGGTAGTTAGCTAGCGCCTCTGATCCTTCATCTCCAAGATAGATTAGGGCATTGACGTCTTTCGCAATATATCGTTTTTTAAACTTCTCCAGAGATTTAGAAAAAGAATCCGATTTATTACCGACAGCATTTTTTACATTTATGAAAAAAAGCTCATTGTATTCTGCCGTTGTGGAAGAGCTCTTGTTCCATTCGAGAACATTCCTTGTTGCAAATTCCGTGAAGAAACTTTCTCTGTCTTTGAAGTCATTCTTTCGTATTACCAATAGCTCATGCTTCGGAGTTTCAGGTAAAAATTGATCTCCGGAAATTTTAATCAATTTTGCTTCACGCATACAAAACGGACAATTTTCAGGCTTAACCGATGTAATTCCGCCTTCGATAACCGAACTGACATCAAAAAGACCCTGCTGATTATTAGGAAGATTAACGTGAAACAATGTAACGTACTGACTTGTTCCAAAACCTTTTTTGTCTATCATTTCCTTTGCGAGCGATCCGCTAGTAGTTGCCGAAATTACGATTAATGCTTTTTCATCTTCAGTAAAATCATAAGGCTGCTTAAAAACGGCATATGACTCGAAGCTAGCAATGGAAACATTTCGCCCGGTACAATTAGCGCTCAACTGCACGGCAGTGCTTATTAAGAATGCAATGGATGACGTGTCAATATAGACTCTTGAGATATGCGATTTTAGGAAGGGAAGCAGTGATAATGCAAGAAAGGTTACTTCTGCACTGGAAATTAATAAATTTGAAGTCCTAATAAATTTATCGCAATGATCACCCGATGGCTTTTCAAAGTGATAGCTACTTGAGGATGTAATAACGCCTTTTCGAGATTTAAAGATTTCTAAGCTGCCCGACTGCAATATAGCGGTCGCTATTTTAGTATTGTAGCGTATACCCGCATCTATGTTCGAAAAATCACCAAGGCCATCTACAATCAAGCCTTTCAACTTGCTTGTGTCATCATTTACTAGAGCTCTGAATTCATTTGTAAATGAGGCGCTTGATATTAATTTCTTTAAATCGTCTTTATGCTTATCTAAAGCAATTAAATACACGTTGTTGTGTATGGGCAGGCGCTCAGATTCCTCTTTTATACACTTAATAACTTGATCTTGATTGATAACTGATGAGCAAAAAACCACCAGACTTTGACGATTATCTTTTACATTTTCCAAAAAACGGAACGCAAAGGAGGTATTCATAATTAGACCTCCACTGATGACTTGTTTAATAATGGAATTAGTAGAGTAATTGCCACTCCTGCTAGCTTCATGTTTTCAGTTATCTTTTCAGTGCCTTTTTTCATGGTTTCCCAGTCAAAAAAATCAACGTCTTCTGGGTTAGCAGAAGAGAAAGGAGCAGATTTGAAATCTCGGTATAAGGACAACCGACCAGATCTAATTCTCATGAATCCATTGAGTTCGGACAATCTTTCCATTACGACAGGAAGGCCGTTGCCTTTGTGGAGCTCACCGCTTGAACTTTGCCGAAAAGTTAAACATTTTTTGAAAACCTTATACTCTTCTTCAAGACTTGAAGAGTCTATATTTTCAGCGGGGTGATCAGCTATCCAGCGCTCAAAATAACCGAGACCTGAATCAATAATACTAATTTCTACAAATCGTAGTTTATCTTCATTACTTTCTAGATAGTTTGTAAGAGCAGGTTCTGATTTAACCAACGCAACTACTGATTTCTTTGTGAGATTTATGCCATTAGAATAAATAACGCGAACGCCAGGGTTAAGCCAATCACTTCTTTTTTTATTTCGGCTACCGTGCTCATGGGTATTTATAAATAATTCGAAAAAAACTCGACCAAGGTATTCTGCTTCATAGGGAGATGGACTCACTGCCCCACCAGATACTGACGAAGACTGTACAACCATACTACTTATAATTGTTTGTATTTGATCTTTACTTCTCGGCTCATACTTACCTTCATTCCTCGCCATATAGAATCTGGGGTCAAATCCTTTACTACTATGGTCAACGAAAATTGACCAACACAGAGGCCCTCTTGTTTGCCCAAACCGTGAAATATGCTGATTTTCAACTGCTGCTTTTGCCAAAAAATTAACCTTTTGTCTTACATCTACCTTCTCCGCTGCGGAGATTAAATGTATTGATTTTGCAAACATAGCAGCAACAAAGTGATGTGGTCTTTCTATGACACTTTCTAAAGCCTCATCCATTGAATCGCTTACGCTTTTTTTAACAATCACCGCGCGCGAATTAGAACTCCTTGCCCATGTCATGACCAATTGGATAGCAGAAGACAACCCTGAGAAAGTCATACCTTTGGAATCAACAGGTAAAACTAATTCGTCGGGAGTATTTGCTATTTTTTTTATAGCATTCTCAGACAGTTTAATTTTTAGTGTGCTTGGTAATTCCATAACTTTTTCTCAGCTAAGGTGTAACTTTAAATCGCTTTTTAAACAACAACCCATCATCCAAACTCGGATCAAGTGTTTCCCTTAAATAGGGCATTGCTTGCATAGGTCCGGGTGGTGGCGTGGTGGTGGTTACTATGTATTGATAAGGAGCAAAGCCTTTGAAGATGTCGTTTTCTATACGCTCAACTAAGTGAAAGTATTTTGCATACATGCCAGAGCTCATGTCTGCTTCGCGGGGGCAGTCGTGGATGATTAATCCGGGGAAAGCGCTGGCGGGGTTGCTGGAGTCAAATAGGCAGACTAAATCGCCTAGCAACACTTCCATTACGCGATAGGCCTCGCCGCCGCGAATTAATATCTTGAATGGCCTATCTTCGTCACGCATATCGAAAGCGCCATCGGCCTCATTAGTAAGAAGTGCTTGGGCCAGATAGGCTGTTAGGTTGTGCAGCGTTTTTTCTCTTGATGAGCGATCATTTTTTATTTGGTACAGTTTTATCTCAGCACTATTGATTTGAGTTTCCAATTGCTTCGACGATTCTTCAGAAGCCGTTATCGCTTGTTTGGCTGACTCAGAGCCAGAATTACTTTGCCAACGGTTTAGCTCATTTATTAGTTGCTCGGCGCGATTGATTTGCAGTGCAGCTGTATCTCTTTTAATTTGTACAAGTCTTGCCTCGCGGTCTTTTTCTTGTACGTAGCTATTCAGTTGATCCAGTTGAACTTGGATAGCATTTTTTCGTTCCAGGCTTTTTTCTGATTTTTCCGCCCATTCCTCGATAGAAGTTGCAATTGAGTTTTGATCGCGCTTCCCTTGAAGGCTTACAGCATCTAATTTGGAAATTTCATTTTGGATATGGGAACAATCCGTCAACTTAACTGCACCATATTCACAATGACCAACTAAGTTCATGAGCTTATTTTTTTGATTTAGCAGTTCTTTATAGGAATTTTCATCGCGATTTCGTGCTGCCTCGGCCAATTGGTAGTCGATTACTGCTCTTTCGAACTCTTGCTTTTTTAACAACCAAGCCGCTTTACGCCCCACCAGCTCTGATTGTAAAGCAGTGAGTTCCGCATCTATTGCCGAGAGGCTGCTTTCACTCTTCTCACGAGCAGATTTCAATTTACCTTGTACAGAATCAGAAAATAAATCGTCAGCATTAAACGGCATCTCATCATTAACACCCAAGAATGCACGCAATTCTGATTCAATACGTTTACGAATTAGTTCAGGCTCTTGGCGCAGTTGCGATGTTTTTTGTAGAGACTGCTCATGATCTCGCGTTAGCCGAGTAATTTCTCCCATAAGTTTGGATTCGCTTTGATCCATCAAACCCAAGGTCGCACGCATCACGATAGGTGGGTCTTGGCGTGGGCGTTTTAAACCTGCGCCTTCACCCTCTCGCCATGAATAGTAGGATTTAAAACGTGTTCCCTGGTCGCGTGTCATCCATGCCAGTAAATGTCTCCATTCTATGTCTTGTCCCGTTTCGGGAATGTTTGTGGGTGAGACTTTGGCTATTAATTCCGTGGATAGCAGGGATTCAAAATCGCGGTAGGGGTCTTTCAGAGCATCACACCATAAATCATCGATGTTATCGCCAGACATGGCCAAGCCATCTTTGTGGGGATTAAAAAAGCGAAATACTGAATACACTTTTTCACCGAGATGAATTACAGCCCCAACACCACCATTGGGGAATTCATGTTGTAGTTCATCGCGCAAATCGGTAACGGCATTAGCGGTGTCGGCGAGGCAATAGCGTATGAGTTGGCATAAGGAGGTTTTGCCTACGCCGTGGCCATTTGCATGAATACCCACGGCAGCACCATCGGCGGGTTCTTTTGCCCAAATAATATTGATACCGGGGCGCAGGGGGATGGAGCGAATCAAGCCCTCTGATGCTGGGCTGTTGTAAATACTAATTCGCTCTATCCACAAACGGGGAGTTGTATTGTTGCTGTTAATTAATTTGGATAACTCTTCCATGCCCCGGCTCCCTTATTTATGCGCTCTTGGTGGAGGTTTCAATATCAGCACCAGTTTGCTGTTTATCACTTTGCAGACTGGCTTTGGCGGCAACCAACAAGTGCTCAGCCAAGGTGGTTAATTCATTATTTACTTGTATTCCATCGGGAACACTATGAGTGCTTACCGTGAAAATACCTTTTGAATCTGTTCGCACCCAAGTTTGCCGTTTGAAATGGCTGATAATGGCATCTGCATGATCAATTCGTTCTTGCGAAAATAATAGCTGGTAGTCACTGAACAATTGTTTGGCAATGGATAGTGACTCCTGAGGAATATAGGCATCCAATGCTTGTGGGAGCCTTAGCATTTCTAATATGCCGCGAAGCTCAGTTTGACTTGCGTTGCCCGTTACCATCACAGACCAAATTAAACCAGCCAATTGGGCATCTTCATGATCACGAAATACCCCTACACTTGCATAAGTAGGATCGGCATTTTGTCCGGGTGGAGGAACAAGCAAGCTAGTATATTCTTCACCATTGGTTTTACTTAAAACTAACCGGTTAAACTCACTCAAGATCAAATCCCGAGATAAATATTTTCCAAATTCCTTCTCCTCCTTTTTTTGAGTAATTGGAAAAGTTTTCATGACGTAATCTATTGCATCGACAGGGCGTTTAAACATTTCACTTAATGTAGGCGATGAACTATTCCACTCTAAATTGCCTAAATACAAGTAAAACAAAATTGCATTTAGCTCACACATTAATCTCAGCCGTCGATCAGCATCCCAAATAAATGGCTCACCGTCGTATCCACACTCCTTTGCAAAATCCGTTAAATCAATAGAGGTGTAAATCAACTCAAGGGCTATAGATTTTATTTTTTCTCTTAGAGAGGGATCAATTTTTTCGGGAAAAATCGTCGGCAGCTGATAAAGAATAAAATAACTTAGGTGTGTCCCTCCCACTTTCTGCCTTGAAACATAGTCAAATATATAGCTGTTAAAAATAGCAGCGAGAAGTAAATAATCAGCAGCATTTCGTCCTTTCAGTTCAACATAAGGAGTAACTTCGCACCCAGCACTTCGAGGAATAATTGTCGCGATAGTAGTTCTTTCATTGGTTGCATTGGTGATGTTTCTGACTGTTAGGAACCATTTTCTATCTGAAAGACGGGATGGCAATCTTTCTATAAAATACTTTTCAAGAAGGTAGTGCCTAGCATTAACAGCATAATTAATGTCTTGCTTCTGCTCTTCAGCAACATAAGTAAGATTGTCGCCATTCAGATCATAAGACGCATATCTGTGATCAAACTGATATATCATTTTTGCTTCATACAAAGGAACTAGCGATTCATTAGAATGATCGCCTAATGTCAAGAAGCTTTCACTATCATCAGTTGTATTGATTAATCTCCAGGCAATGCCACCCCATTTAGATTCGGAAGAATTTCTCTCATTTAAAAAAATAGGCACACGATCATATATATACTTGACTAACTCAGCATCTTCCTCAGAACGAAAAATTGGGCAATTACCAGTATTGGGATTTATTTTCTTTATATCCTGCAAGGTAAGTTTGAACTTATTATTATCAATTAGTGACGGATCTTCCAAAAAGAAAGCAAAGTAAATTCCAGCAGAAGAACTAGAAGCTTTAATTCCTTTAATTGTAAGTAAAGAAAATTTAAACATTCTGTGAACAGATGGAAATATGCCTTTTCTATTTTCGAAATCAAATAGAGACACAAGAGTATTATTTTCACATATGTACGAAAAATACTGCTTTGTATTATCGTCTGTCGCAATCCCTGTTGGAACAATAAATCCTGCCCGACCATAATCATTAATATGTTTTGTGTTCTGCTCTGAAAAAAGTGCATAGGTATTGAACTTCCCTATCCCCGTCAAAGGATACTCTCCGGAAAGCCTTATTAAATTTATCATTAAAGCATCTTTTGATTTCTGAGAAAGCCACTCTTGCTCCAAGCTTGGATTGGACATCTGCAAAGAGTTAATCGCGTCTTTCCTTTTTGCACCAGTTAACGATGCGATTTTATTATCTTTATCTGAAAAAAATTGAAGCTCTTCTGTTTGTAGCTTTTCCCACGGAGGGTTCCCTATGATCACATCAAAACCTTCACCTAGCTGAAGTCCACCAACCGATCTTCTCTTGTCAAAAATGTGAGGGTATTCAATATGCCAGTGAAATAGTTTATATGTTCGAGCTATATTATTTACCTTGTCGCAAACAGCTTTAGGTACTTTTCTATAATCATTTTTATAAAGTCGAAATAGGTTTTCCGTAGGACATATTTTCCCTAATTCAGAGTTTTCTTTTCGCCAAATAAAAATTGCGCACCACAAATCAGCAATAAATTTTGAATGCTGATAGTTTTCGGAAGAAGTCATATTCATATATTCATGAAATTGAATATTCACTTCTTCTAAAGAGTCTGACTGAAGATCTTCTATGGTTAGCGCGGTGTCATAAAACTCATTTTCGAGGCCATCATCAACAAACATTCCAATTTGACCGGACAAAAAATCTTCAGATTCTCTTTTGTTTTTCTTTCTTAAGTTTTCAACTACCTGCTTATCATCATATTGAGAATATTTAAATGCATCATCTGGAATACAGATATCTATTTTTCTTTTAGAAGCCCCTAACAAGCTATTCCCACACTTTAAATGATGATCAAGAAATGATAATGGTTTTCCCGGTTCAATGGACTCCAACCAAAGCCCGGTTTTACACAACTCAATTGCTAATGGATTTAAATCAACACCATAAATGCAATGGCGAACCACATCCCGCAATGCATGACGATAATGTTCATCAGTGGGTTGGTCTTTATCCGCATCGATTTGCGCTAATTCAGCCGCTAAACGGCGCGCGGCACCCAATAAAAAGTGACCGGAACCACAAGCAGGGTCACACACCGTGATAGATAAAATTGCGGCGCGTTTGTCGGCCTGATTAACCTTGCCTTTTAAACGGTCTTCAATGACTGGTACTAACGCCGATTTGATAAGCTCCTGAACCAAAGAATCTGGCGTGTAGTACGCGCCGGATAATTTTCGTGCGTTACCCGATGCAGTTTGTTCGCCTTCTGCATCACCCTGAAAGCTAAACGACCATTGGCCTTGCGTGTGGAGCTGAGGTGTTAATTCCAAGAGTGCTTCATACACCGAACCGAACTCTTCGGTGTTCATATCGCGGTAATTAATTCGCGCCAAGCTATGGCCTTGCTCGAAATAACACAGTTTGTATAAAGCCGCATGAAAGTAACGGTTTTGTAACTCGCAGGTATCTATATCGGGGCATTGGCTTTCCGCAAACAAACCACCCAATGCAGGTTGCGCCAGTGCGGGCTGCCCGTTGGCAAAGCCACCGAAATTAATTAAGAGTTGTTGCCAAGCATCGCCATAGTAATCGTGATTGCGTTTAAATCTTGCACGCTCACGTAAACTGCTAATTGAATAACCTTTGTCGTAAAGGCTGCGCGCCGCCTTGTATTCAGCGCCGGTAAACAGTGCAATATTTCTGTCTTCCGCTGTGAGCAGAAATAACATGCGGTAAACCAAGCGTAATACTTGTTGGAAATACACGTCCGTAGTGAGTTCACCTGAATCCAGCTTTTGCCGCAACTCTGTATTTTTAGGGTGGGCGACAAAACCTGTGCCTAATTGACGTAAGGCATCAGCAACACCGAAGCGCAGTTTTTCTACAATACGCTCGCCTTCATCCAACCCTTTTGCTCGCCAAGTTTCTAACCAGGATTTTTCCAGCGAGCCCTCTCTCGGTGCTGTGCGTGTTGCATGCAGCAATAACCATAGCGTTGCAAAGTCAGCGTAGTTGTCTTCTTCAAACAGACGTGCAAAATCCACTTCAATATAGGCTGAGCGGGTCATCGCTGGATTGTCACGCAGCAATCGCAAATACACACCGTTGGATACTATCGCCCACAGGCATTTAGATTCTGCGTTTAAATATTCCTGTACCAAGCCCATGGGTGAGCGCTTGCGCCCCTCTTGGCCAAACTGCACGTCGCCTTTGTCCAGGTCTTTATCCGCACCGCACAGCACTAAGGGCATGTCGCCGTTGTGAGCAAAATGGGTAATGGGAAATTGGCGTTCCCCAATTACTTGTATTTGAGCCGCATCAATTTGATAACCCAAGACCTTTTCTAATAACGGAAGAAGCCAGTCCTGAATTGCGAGTTGTTGTTGGGGTATATCGGTGCGTTCACGTTGTTGCTGATATTCTTGCCACCGAGTTTGTGCAATACGCCAATAGCGACTTAACTCGTCGCTTAATTTGAGCCCTTTCTCAACGCCGTAGTCCGCCGGGTTTTGGCCTTCCAATTTATAAAAGCGCAAATCCTCCAGCACTTTGGTGCCGAGCAAACTTCCCAGGATGCGGATAGATTCAAATTGTTGAATGTTATTTTTTGCCACGACAATAATCCTTAAAACAATCCAGCATCGGGAACCAGCACGTACACACCCATTACATCCACCGGTAATTGCGGCGAAACAGAATAGGAACCATGTGCTTCTGAGGCATCGCGCGTGCGACGGTGATCTTCCAGCACTTCATCGGCGCGTTGTTTTGCTAAACTTGCAAATGCTTGTTGTTTGTTAGGTAATTCCTGAATGACTGCGGTGAGCTCACGCTGACGCGCTTCCAGCGTCAATTCAGAGCTAATGGGTGCCGCCATTAATTCTGATACTTGTGCTTTGGTAAGTACCATTAATTCATTTGCTGTATTAAAGGCCACAGCAAGCGCTTCTTCTGCGAGAAGATCATGCCCTTCATTAACGCCTGTTCGCTTGATGGTTAATCGCGAGCGCATGCGCAGTAAGTAGATAACGGTTTTGATAATCACAGCTTTGGTTCTTATCGCACCGGCCCTGGCAACCAAACGCGTCTCTTCACCCGTCATGGCTTTTTCTGCCAAGTAATCTGCAATGTGACTTACTAAGGGGTGAGTGCGATGAATAAATTCTGCACCGTTCGCGGTGGGGTAATTAAAATCCATTTTTTTAAGGGGCAACAAACCGGATGCTTCAAGTCGCTCACGTAATTGAATAGGCAAATGCTCCAACGGCGCTTTGTAGCCACCTTTAGGAAGCTTGACCATGGGCGCACCTAAGCGATCACAGGCAGTAGCCACAAAACGTGCAACATCTTCACTCGTGCCTAACACTGCAAATGCCTTTTGCCACTCAGGCATAATTTCTTCTGGCTTTAAACGATTTTGCGCAAAGATGGTTCTGTTTTTGGTGGCCTTTTCACGAGCCGATTCCCAATGTGCTTCCAATGCTTTTGCATCTTCGTTATTCGCAAATAAATCAATGGTTCCTTTACTGCCCAATTGATTCGTATCTTTGTGCAACAACACAGTATTTAAAATCGCTTGAGTTACACGGTTATCATCCTCTGGCATAGGTACAGATACACCCAAAGCTTTGCGTATGCTTTCTGCCTTTTTCAAAATAACGTTGAGCACGGTTCCATCTACCGGATTATCTTCACCGTAAATCATCAAAGCTTTTACTTTGGGAGCCTCTTGACCGAAGCGATCTACGCGGCCTTCGCGCTGTTCGTGGCGAGTTGGGTTCCAGCTCAAATCGTAATGCACAATCGCAGAAAATTGATCTTGGAGGTTAATACCTTCCGATAAACAATCGGTTGCGATGAGTAACGGATTTTTGTCGCTATCTCTCAACTCGCTAATTTTTTCTTCACGCTCCGATGGAGTGAGGTTGCCCGTTACATAAATGACATTGCGATCTTTAAATTGCTTTGCGAGTTCTTCTGCAAGATATTCAGCGGTTGCTATGTATCGACAAAACACAACCGGGTTGTAACCTTCTTCCAATAAGGATTTTAACGCGACCACTAATGATTTTAACTTTGGATCAGCACCGCTCTTGAGAGCCTGCGCCCTTGCTACTAACGAACGTAATCGCCCTACATCTTCCTCTAACGCTGCGCTCGGTTCTATATCATCAATACTCAGATTGTCGTCCACGCCATCAAACACACTGGACATCCCTTGGGCTTCCAGTACACCGACCAATTCGTCTTCTTGGTTAGCCTCACCTTCGTTGATGCCAATAGCTTTATCGAGACGTGTATTTAATGCGCGTATTGCCGCTTGGGGTGAGGAGGATATGCAACGCAATAATGCAAGCGCCGCCCACCAATTCATTCGCATCTTAAGTGCCGAACCTTGATTCCTTTCCACCAGTTCTTTTGCGTAATCCATCACCTCGTGGAAAATATTGTTCCAGTCACCTGTTAACTTATAGGTAGCTTCAGCCGTTAAGCGATCAGGGAATAAATTGCCATCGTGCCACTCTTTAATGTCTTGTCGGCGACGCTGCACAAAATGCTCGGCCAGTTTTTTACGCAAAGGATGGTCAGCAGAATTTATGTGGCGAAGATCTGAAAATTCCGGCTTGAGCAGCGCCAGCAAATTGTAAAAGGCTTCTTCATCGCCGCTGTGCGGCGTGGCCGTTAACAAAACCATATGCCGGTTAGGTGAGCCAGAAAGTTGTTTAAGCAATTCATACCGCTGCTGGCGACCTTGCCCTGTGCGCGAGCAAGTATGCGCCTCATCGATTATCACAAAATCCGGGCACTGCTCTGCAAATGCATCGCGACGGCTTTTGCTTTTGATGTAATCCAGAGAAACAACGGTGAAAGGGTATTCTTTAAAAACAGACGTGTCCGCTGGAAGGCCGCGCTCTAATTTCGCTGCTGTACTTGAGCGCACAACTTCGGCTTGAATATGAAATCTATTCTGTAATTCACGTTGCCATTGCTCACACAAGTGCGGCGGACACAACACAGCCAGGCGATTAATTTCGCCTCTATCCAGCATTTCCCGAGCAATTAATCCGGCCTCAATGGTTTTACCTATGCCCACATCATCGGCAACCAGCAACCGAATGGTAGGCTGTTTCAATGCCATCATCAGTGGCACTAATTGATAGGCACGCGGTTCTATAGCGATATTGCCAAAACTACGGAAGGGACCTGCACCCGCGCGCAGTTTGAGCATGAGCGCATCGCGCAGCAATAAACCCGAAGACTGCAAACCACAGTGTTCGGGATTAGGGTCTGGAAACGTCGCAGACACCACAGGTGTACGTTCTAACACTGGCATTAAAATAGTCGGGGCATCTTCACCTGCCCCAAGAGGGCGGAGATACAAAAGAGTCATATCACTTTCTGGTAAAACCACCCACTCGCGCCCGCGTGCGGAAACTATTGAACCTGGTACAAACTGCAGGCTGCTCATTGTGTTGCTCCAAAAATATCCGGGTAATTCGCAATAATATCCCGCCAATTTTGTTGTTCTTTAGGGAAGCGAACTACGGTAATCCCTGCATTTTGCAATTGCTGCGTTAACTGATCGTCGATTTTTTTTTGCGCAGGATGTTCATGATGCGGGCCATCAATATAAATGGCTGCCTGATGCTGGCGATAAATAAAATCAGGACGAGTTTTAAATTGCTCGATTACGACTTGGGCATCATCAGGCAGCCTGTGCCCAAACTTTTTTAAGTGCTCAAGAAATGCAGCCTCTAACGAGCTGTCAGCTAATCCATGCAACCGCTCAATGTGTTCTTCATAGGTTTGGGTGCCACTGGTTGAGCTAATTTTTGCTGTCAAAATACGCTCTAAGATTGACCGCATTTCCAAGTTTTGGCGATCCAATAATTCATGATCCATTTGATTGTAGTAACTCAACAAACAACGGTAACACCCGGCTTCGCAGTCAGCGTTTATATTTTCATAAGTTTTAGTAGATTCATTTAACTGATAGTGACAAATGGAGAGCGCTCTTTTTGCAACGCGTGCGAGGGCGCCTGCATCTGTGGCCAAGCGAGTTAGTACACCAGCACCACCCTCTGCTGCCTCGTAAAATAGAATTGCATTGCGCTCTTTGCGGTTTGGCAAGGGCTCGGCCATCAACTCTGATTCTTCAATTTGAAATTCTGTTTCAATTCCACGCTTCAGCGCATATTGTAAAGACGTAATAACCTCATCGGATAGGAGGCCACTTGGTCGAATCATTAACACATTACGTCTATCTTCAGCATATGGAGTAATACGCTCGACATAACGATCATCGCGCGATGCAAGCTCATTTTGTTCCGTTGGTGCTTGTTCGTCTTTACTCCAAAAACCTGAAACAGCATCAATATTGAAACCATAAATGGATTCTTCTTTGCGGCGGCGCCACCCTAGGTTAATTCGCCATACGGTTGCAGCGGGCGCATATTGCAGTGTTAAAAGTAAATCACCATCATCACCTATGACTTCAGTATTGATTACACGTAGTCGTCCATCGGTCTGAGAAAACTGTAGCGTAGTTTGCATGTCGTAACCTAAGCGCATACGTTCTTCTTCATCACAGGTAATATTTTTTACCCGTTGTGTACTGACGTTTTCGATACGGTAGAGATTATCAATGCGGACACCGCCCTCAATCGGCTGACCACAAGCAATGCACAATTCATTTTGAAGCTGTTGGTGGAAATGCCCATAACCACAGAATGGACATAAGCGAGCCTCTTCTTTGGGAAGGCCCGGTCTGTCCAGTTGTGAATTTTCCCTCACACTAAACATAACCCGCTTAACGCGATACTGGCTTCCCTCATGATAGATCAAACTCAAAGGCCCAAATTCTGAAATGGCCAGGAAGCGCGGGCGCGCCAAAAATGTATCGCGCCCAAGATTACCTTTTCTTCCTTGAATATAAGCAAGCAATGGTAAACGCGGGAAGTTATAACCTGGTAAGAAGCCTTGGCTCGCTAAATAACGATAAGTTGAAAAATCAGAGCTGGTATCTGAGTCGGCGTCGAGTAACAATTTAATCTGTGTATTGGCTTCATGGTAGCGTCGCTCAGCTGCGCGACGATCCATTTGTGCAGAAGCTGGATTTGAAATAATTTTATGAGCAAGTTCGCGCTGTTCATGTGTGGATGCGTACAGATCACGCCAACGTTGTAATGCAATGTTAAAATCATTGAAGCAGGATTTTATTTTCCTACTCAACCATTCATTTGCCGCCTGATTAATATCAACGCCAGCGTTGAGCCACACACCTTGAGCCGCTTTAAGATCATCCACCAACATTGACAGTAAGTTGGAGCCGCGCTTCGCCGTTGCGCGT
>Ga0247804_10000030_pt1 | contig 96388 bp, 97 predicted proteins | sample UWRJL029104C1_FD_181142 | JGI IMG/M metagenome (GOLD analysis project Ga0247804, IMG submission 181142) | Plant litter microbial communities from Arlington Agricultural Research Station in Wisconsin, United States - UWRJ-L029-104C-1 | ecosystem: Environmental > Terrestrial > Plant litter >... | reverse complement strand
GGCAGCCAGCCGATAAGCCGGGTTTTGTCGTGGACGACCATCTATCTAGACATATCATTGCTGATACATTCAAGCGGGTATCGACCGGCGAACGGATCGCTCTTCTACTACCGATCTCCTTGCAGCCGACAGGGTTTACCTTCTTCATATGTCACCATATGACGCTGTGAGCTCTTACCTCACTCGTTTCACCCTTACCTATTACTAGGCGGTCTCGTTTCTGTGGCACTTTCCCTAGGGTTTCCCCCGGTTGCCGTTAGCAACTGTCGTATCCTGCGCTGCCCGGACTTTCCTCTTGTTTTTAAGGCAAGCGGTCGTCTAGCTGACTACCTTTATATAGTATACCTTACCTTTTAAGAGGTTAAGCGTTTTTCTCTCGCGCATGCGCATCGAGCGTCTTATTTACCATTCCATCCGCAAGCTGGTTAAACTGCCGAGGCACATGAGTAAAGGTAACACGGTCGAACTTCGTCATAAGTAAACGGATGCGTTCATGGATTGGCCATAGTTCCCTATTCTTAATTTTGTAGTAGCCTTTCATTTGGTTTACTACCAACATACTGTCTACTTTGAAATCGATTTTTTTAAAACCAAGTTTCTCAGCTTCCTCTAGCCCAAGTCGCACACCTTGGTATTCTGCTTGGTTATTTGTGGTGATACCAAGGTACTCACCGCCTTCAGCAATCACTTCCTGGCGGATATTGAGGATAATAAACCCAGCCGCAGATGGACCCGGATTTCCCCTTGAGCCACCGTCTGAAAAAATAGTAATTGAATCAGATGGTGTATTTTCCTCATCATTTTTCTTTACCTTCGCAAGAGTTCTATCTGTTAATTGTTCCTGTTGTATAATTCCCAACAAAAGTTGTGTCAAGTCTGTTAACTCAGATTGTTGTACACTCGACATCGAATGCCATTTGTACTTGTTATAATTGCCACTTAATTTCATTTGGTGGCGCTGCGGAGTGAGGGTTACTAAATACACAATGACGCCATATTGAATGGCACGGTCGTCGTGGTCGATGTAGGTTACGGCATCGAATAATTGGGCTGATTGAATATGTAAACCGGCATCATCGTGCAAGTAGCGACGCAGTGCGTCTTCTGGCTGTTCGCCATATGCCAGCTTACCGCCAGGTAATTCATACTTATTTAAGATTGTGTCGCGGCCGTTACTACGTCGTAGTAGCAGCGCTTTGCCGTCTTCATTGATAATAGCTCGTACAGATAATCGTTGTCTCATGTTTGTTTGCCTTATCTCTTTTATGCTTAAAGTATATCATACATACATTAGGACTATTTTTGGGCAACATAAAACCAGACTGACTGCCTGAATGTTGATGATATTCCCCGCGTAAATGCAAGGTGGATGGCCGCAAAGTAACTCCACAGAGCTAAATAATTAGGTCTTCCTCATCTATGATATCGGAAAATCATGTACACCCAGGTGTCTTGTCTGGTACTACTAATTATACCACTGGAATCTGAGAGAATTCTTACTTATAACGATATTAAACGCGGAAAATTGTAGTGAAAATTTCAATAAAGAAGTCGATACCGTTACTCATATAGCCGTATAGCACCTGTCCGGCAAGTAGTACAATCACGAACACAAGGATAATACCGTACTGTTCTATAAAACGCATAGCGGTACGCACAGGTTCAGGGGCGAGGGCGTATAAAACACGCGAACCATCCAGTGGTGGGATTGGAATGATATTAAACAGGAAGAACCCGAGGTTAACACTTACGAAAGTTGGAAGTATATACGCAAGCTCGCCCGTTGATGGCATACCAAGCACTACATATACGCCGAAACCGATAAATGCTAACACAAGGTTTGTGAGTGGACCACCGATAGCAACCAGCGCTGCACCCCAGTCACCCCAACGTACTTGGTCAGGACGGAATGGTACCGGTTTTGCGCCACCGAAAATAGGCCCACCAATGATAGCAAGCCCAATTGGCAGAATAATCGTTAAGAAAGGATCGATGTGCTTTAAAGGGTTGAGTGTCAGGCGCCCTTCCCTTTTCGCAGTATCGTCACCCAACCAATAACTTACAAAGGCGTGCATCGCTTCGTGAAGCGTCATTGATATAAGGATGATTACCAATACAACGGCAATTTGAATAAAGTTGATGTCCATTAGTCTATTTTACCACTTGCTTCGGTCATTATTTCGGATAGTCTTGCGCTTGTGTTTCGGCGCCCATCCCTTACGACGCTCTTCCGGACGTGCCTGGCGACGCGGTTTACCCAAGTTATAGATGAAATCATCGCCAAAGTAATGTTCGAGTTTGGAAAGCTTGATAACTTTCAGCTTGTCCTCTCCTTTTAGCTGGTCGAGTGACACAATACCGCTAGCCCGAGCACGAAGTTCTTGCTGAACACGCTCCAAGTTTACCATTGGCACACGCTTATGGAACCGCTCTAGTTCACGGTGCTGTTTTTCGAGCTGCGCATACGCCCAGTTGCTGTATTCGCGGGCAAAAAGCTTGCGGTTTTCGTCGGTATCTTCCAAACGAGGTACGCTCGCGCCTTCCAAAACACGCTTCCCAAAACGCACTTGTTGCCTATCAACAATACTGCCCACGCGAGGGTCATACAGTGTTCGGCCGCGCTTGCTGACAAATAAGTGTGGTGAAATTTCCAACAGTAGGTCGGTATTTACCATAGTCACCCCTGTTACGAGGTGGAGGGTCTCAAGGCCGCCACTGCGCAGTGGTACCTGCAAATCGAACGGTGTACCACTAATTAGCGTAGGGTTTTTAACAACGGTGCTGCTCGACAATTCGCGTTGTTGGCCACTAAAGATGTGTTCAACCGTTCCATGGTCGTCGACAGTACTCCATAACTGGTCAATTTCACCAGCCGTAATACAACGAATTAGCTGGCCCTCTTCAACGGCTTGAATAGCGACCAAAGGAATATCATTTAACGCTAAGTCGCGGTTCAAACGCTCAATTACCTCTTCGGCTTTGTCTACGTTCTTACTAATAATGCCGAGTTCTTCGTACTGCTCTTCAGCAATGTTCGGAAGTGCTAGATATACATCGTATTGGGCTAAAAGGTCAGATTTAAACTGTTTTGTATACTTCCGCCAACCCGTAAAGCGCGTGCCACCCTTCACAATGCCACCAATTTCCTGAATAGCGATAATTGCAGCAAGCTTCGCCTGGACCTCTTTGCTAAACTGCTTCGCCTCTACTAACATACGGCCGTAATTGGATTCCACGGGGAATTGCTCCATTTGGCGACCGATTTCGGTGACTTCACCGTTCGCGGTTAATGCGCCCAGGGCAACAAGGGTCTTTTTCGCCCGTTGGATAGCCCGCTTGCTTGGGTCATGGTAAAAATCGAGGGTTTCGATGTCGATACCAACGTTGGCAAGTCGCAACGTGAGGCGGTCGATGTGCTTTCGCATAATTTCAGGAATAGCGTACGGTGGTCGGTCTTTAAAATCTTGGCATGGCATAGTGTCGTATTGGGCAAGAATATACTCACCGGGGCGGGTACGCCCGGCACGGCCGGCACGTTGGAGGCTATCGGCTTGGGAGATTTGAGCAATGAACAACCCTTCTACACCACTTCGCACTTCGCTTTGGCGCTCAAGGCCACTGTCGATAACGACGTCGATATCATCAATCGTCACACTGGTTTGCGCAATATTGGTCGCAAGGATAATTTTACCTTTTGGATAGTTCGCAAAGGCCTTTTGTTGGTCTTCAGCCTCAAGTTGACTGTGCAAAGGAATAACTGCGACGCCAGCAGCGTTCGCTTTCTTCTCGATTGCTTCCATAACGTTCTGAATTTCAGCCTTACCAGGCAAGAACGTTAAAACATTCTTACCGCGGTGCTCAATTTGCGCGAAAATTTCGGCAAGCACGTCTTTACCGCGGCGTTTCGTCACTTCGAAGTAACGGCCGGGAATATCAATAATTGCACTCGTACCGAAGTACTTGGCAAGAGATTCAGTTTCAATAGTCGCGCTCATCACGACTACCTTGAAACGAGGTTCTTCTTCAGTGCGCTTTTTCGCCCAAGCAACCAGCACTTCCATGTTTTCATTCCATTCGTGCACTTCATCAAGTACAAGCACTTGTTTCTCGGTGATACCTGAACCGGTAATCTCGCGGACAAGCTGTAACCCGTCAGTACAGTAAAGAATTTGCGTGTCACCACTGTCATCACGCTCGTGGGCAGTACGATAGCCGATAATTTCACTGGCGTCTTCGGTGTTGCGAAGTGACCATTCATCACGCACGCGTTGCGCTAAATTACGGGCTGCAAGGATGCGCGGCTGGGTGACAACTACCCTGTTATACCCGTGTTCGGCCAAGTATTGTGGAATTTGGGTACTCTTACCAGCACCGGTCTCGGCGGTAATAATAGTTACCTGGTTGCTATCAACAGCGTCTAATATCTCTTGGTAGTAATTACGAACGGGCAACTCATTGAATGTTTCTATTTTTGTGGTCATTACCTATATTGTACCATTTTTAGCTAACCTTGCTGAGCACTTGACTTCAAAGGGTAAAACAGTTAAAATGTATATCAGTGTCCCGACTATTTATGTCGTGGAAGATGAATAATCTAGGAAACAAAGGAAATTAATTATGGTAGCACGATGCGAACTCACCGGTAAAGGCAAGCAATTTGGCAACAATGTTAGCTTCTCTTTGCGTCGCACAAATCGCGTTTTCAAACCAAACCTACAAAAAAAGACTTTCATGTTTGAAGGCCAAAAAGTAACTATGGTTTTGAGCACAGATGCGATTCGTACGTTGAAGAAAAAGGGAATCCTTCCTAAAAAGGGTGAATTTGTAGCAGCGTAATAGCTCTACAATATAAAAAGCCGCTCGTTATGAGCGGTTTTTTATTTGGGCAGAAATGAGCTATTGAGTTAGCTTCCACTACTCCCATAGCCGCCAACCCCTCGGTCGGTTTCATCAAGCACTTCAACTTCATTCCAAGTAGCCACTTCATACTTCGCCACTACCATTTGTGCAATGCGCATACCAGGTTCGATAGTAAAGGCTTCTTGGCCGAGGTTAATAACCAATACTCCAAGTTCGCCGCGGTAGTCTGCATCAACAGTACCAATACCATTCACCATAGTAATGCCGTGTTTGATACTCATACCGCTACGGGCGCGGATTTGTACTTCGTACCCAAGTGGAATTGCCATACTAAGACCCGTAGGAATCATACGTCGCTCCAGAGGTTGGAGGGTTATCGGTGCATCAATACAGGCGTGAATATCCGCACCGGCAGCACCGGCGGTTTGATATTCAGGCAATACGGCATCAGGTCGTAGTTTTACGATATCGATATTCATACGATGGTCGTCCTAGGCTCGGGCGAGTTTGTAAATTGTCAGTGCTTCAGGAAGTGCAGCGGCTGTTTTCAATTTAAGCTTTGGAGCTTCTTCTACTGGCGCGCCGAGTTCTTTCGCAAAAGTATCAAATTCATCTTGTGGAACTTCGTACTTAATAGCAGAATCTGCAAAGTGGATTGGCACGACAATTTTCGGATCAACTAAACGAGTAATTGTTGCAGCGCCAGTTGCGTCGAGTGTGTAGCCGTTTCCACCAACTGGAATAATAAGCACGTCAATAAGGCCGATTTCTTCAAGTTGCGCTTCGCTGAGCTTTTCGTAGATGTTACCAATTAGGGCAACGCGAATTTCGCCTGCTTCAATGCGGTAGATTGTTGAGGCTTTGCCATCAGCGTCGAGGTGACGTTGAGCAGCAATTCCATGAATGTCGAAATCAGCGATTCCGTATTCACCTGGACCTTCAATAACAAGGCGTGCGTTTTCTGAATTGAGCGCGAAGCGAGCTTCGGTAGACAATTCAATAGCGTCTTTAGTAGTAGCGTCTTTCAAGCCAACAAGTGACAACTGAGGATCGGTGACGATTGTCCCCTTTTTGGTCGCAATGACCACGGTATTAGCACCCTTATATTCAACTTCAAACATAGTTTCTCCTTATTTCTCGTTCAGAATGTTATCTTTATCTACGGCCACACTGTGTTTACTCGCAAGAACTTCAGTAATAAATTTATCACGAACGCTCAAACGGTAATAGAACTCATCATATGGTAACACGGTATAGTTCAGCTCGCGATCTTCTAATTTCTCAATCATAGCAATTGCAGACTTCACTTTCACAAGCGACACGTTGCCAACTAAGATGACATCAATTGAGGCAGTCGAGCCTTTTACCAGCACGCCAGCAAAGATAGCGAGGCGAAGTGACGGGATACCTTCAATGATATCAACTTCGTTTTGATTGACGCTCGCCTTCTGCTCTGCGGACTTTTCTTCAGTTCCCATAGATTCACCAGCAAAGATAGCGCGCAGTGGCTTATAGAACTCGTAGCGTTGGTTGGCTTGATAATAAAGCTTATTATCGCCAGTATCGCTGGTAATAATACCGACTTCTAACATATTAGATAGCTCGCGACGCACTGAGTTAATTTGTTCGTCAATAAGTCGTGTGATTTCACGGACATAGAAAGACTGACCAGGATGGTTCATAAAGAGATGCAGGAGCTTAACTCTTGTCTTCGAACCGAACAACTTATCTATCATATCCCCTATTTCCTTGTTCACTTTTGATGTTCGTATAATAACATATTTACTCGAGGAAAAGCCACCTTGAGCACCTTATTTCTTCTGACGGCTTCGCTCCGGGTTTTGATGGGGTCTCTACGCCCATCAAAGCCTCGGGCTGCAGATGTCGTTCAGAATAGGTGCTCAGCTAGCTTTTCAGCGACATCTTTATGTATTCTCGTGCATCATCTAAAGTTAACCATTTGATATATGGGTTACGTTTCATATACGTCATTTGGCGCTTAGCTAGGCGCCAATCGGCCGTGATATTTTTTTGCTTCAATTCGTCTAATGTCAGCTTTCCGTCCAAATATTCATGTACGAGTTTATAAATATTTCCGGTCATTGCTTCACTCTCCCAGCCATAGGTTTCGCCAAGTTTTATCGCTTCTTCAAGCATCCCATTTTCAAAGAGTTGTTCAGCGCGCGCTTCGATTCGAGCTCGCAATTCGGCACGGTCTGTTGTAATTCCTACCAGCACAACGTTGTCAATAGGACTACGTAACCTCTTATTGTTAACGCTCGTCTGCTCAATTGCTCGAATGACGTACCGACGATTATTTTCGTTCTCAGGTAAGTCAACGTTGTTGTTAGCACAATACTCTTTTAACTCTTCTAACGATAGGTCTTCGAGCTGTTTTCTGAGTTCTGGCTGTGGTTCTCCGAATTCGTAGTCGAAAATTACCCCATCTACATACAGTCCTGTACCTCCTGCCATGAACGGCACATGTCCCCTTTCGCGTACTTGTTGGGTCTTTAACAACGCATATTTTTTGAAGTCTGCGGCAGTAAATACTTCACCCGGTTCAACCAAATCAAGGCCCCAATGCGGCACGGTAGCCTGGTCTTCAACACTCGGCTTAGCAGTGCCTATGTCCATATGTTTATACACAGTGCGTGAGTCCGCACAAATAATTTCACCATTGAATGCCTTCGCGAGTTCAATAGCTAAAGCAGACTTTCCGCTTGCTGTCGGACCAACAATGACCACTAAAGGTAGCTCGCCTGCTTGGCCTGCCTGTTGTGAAGAATAAGTTACAGGGGTCGCCATCGTATCTCCTTGAAGTTATTGAGTACAAAATTTGTACAAGTATGACCTTCGGCCTCCAAGTGTATCTGTTGGACCTCTCGCCCACCAGGGTAACCAGCTGCTAAACCGCCAAAGCGGTTCACTAGGCGATGCCATGGCAATTCATCGTTTCCGTAGTGCGCCATGCCGCCAACAATGCGGGCAGCATACGGGTGTCCTGCAAGGGCAGCAAGGTCACCGTAGGTTGTTACTTTGCCAGCGGGCACTTGCGCCATAAGTTCTTCGACCTTTTGACGGAATTCACTATTAAGCGTTGGCGAGGCCATCAATCGCAATCCTTACTTCGTTCCAATCGCGGCAACGTTTTACTCCAGCCAGATAATCAGGAATTTCTTGGTTCCATGGATAATCACCAAACAGCATAAGACCCTCTATAGGCACTCCGTGTTTAAAAGCATCCACAAGGTTACGAACGCTGTCATCAATCAGTACGTGGGCTCCTATGCGCTCACACACCTCACCTTTCGAGCCCGTCCAGCCGACGAAATCAAATGAAGTGAATATATTAGGCAAATCTCGGTTGAGGATAGTTTGAGTGAGCTGTAATTCTTCTGGTTTACGCGCCGTCACTAAATGAAGCGAGTGCGCAGCCGACAATTCATTTAACACACTCACCTCTTCAGGCGTTGGTGTAAGGTTAAAATACTCTTCTGTATGGGTGAGCTCATCTAAACGCGCAACTTGAACGTCGCGGCTCACACCCCAAACGTCTTCGCCATCAAGATGCGAATTTTCGACAGATACGCTTGTGCCATACTTCGCATTGTATGCACCCACAAAGTATGGCGTTGTTGCCATCAACACATCATCGCAATCAATCGCAATAACCAAGCGTCGCATTACAGTGCCTTTAAGTACTCGCCCAAGTTATCGAGTGAGACCTTCTCTTCACCCGTTTGTGTACGCACGCTTACTTGGCGGTCATCTTTGTCTTGTTGACCGACAATCAGTTGCATAGGGATTTTTCCCTTTGCTGCTTCGCGGATTTTCTTACCAAGTGATTCATTGCGGTCATCAACCGTAAAGCGAATTTCGTTGTAACGGACTGGCTTCATAAGTACCGTATCATTCAACACAGCCTTAATTTCATCAACGTAATCGAGGACCGTGTCGTTGATAGTAAGGATACGCAACTGTTCTGGTGCTGCCCAGAATGGGAACCATCCAGCCGTGTGTTCGATAAATACGCTCAAGAAGCGTTCGATAGAACCAAGAAGTGCACAGTGAATCATGACTGGTTGCGCAGCGTTACCTTCGGCATCGGTGTATGTTAAACCAAAACGCTCTGGTTGTACGAAGTCGAGTTGGACTGTGGCAACTTGGTGTTCACGGCCGATTGCATCGGTTGCCATGAAGTCGATTTTTGGACCATAGAAAGCGGCTTCGCCATCTTGTTCAAAGTATTCGAGTTCGTTAGCAAGCACGGCCTGCTTTAATTGCGCCTGGGCAGTCTCCCAAAGTGCCATATCGCCAAGGTAGCCTTCGCCACCGTCGCGGTATGAAAGTCGCACACGTAGCTTCATATCAATAGTTGAGTACAGTTCACGAGCTGACGCGAGCAGGTTATTAATTTCCTGTTCAATTTGGTCAGGACGCGCAAATACGTGACTATCGTCTTGGGTTAACGCACGCACGCGGTTAAGGCCACCGAGTTCACCAGTCTTCTCGTCGCGGTAATCGGTTGTTGTTTCAAGGTAACGCACTGGCATGTCTTTGTAGCTTCGTGGTGATGACGCGTAAATTTGGGTGTGGTGCGGGCAGTTCATCGGCTTCAGTGCGAAGTTATCGCTGGTTTCCTGGCTGGTGACGAGGAAAAGCTCGTCGCCGAACTTAGCCCAGTGTCCTGAAGCTTCGTACAGTTCCTTTTTAGTAATGTGCGGAGTAAATACCTTTTGAAAACCGTGCCGTTGGCGTAATTGGTTTGAATACGTGCTCATAATGTCGCGCAGCACTGTTCCACGTGGTGTGAATAACGGAAGGCCAGGACCTACGAGTGGCGATACGGTGTAGAGGTCAAGCTCCTTACCAAGCTTGCGGTGGTCGCGAAGTTTCGCTTGTTCCATGCGAACTAAGTATTCTTGCAATTCTTCTTGAGTAGCAAAAGCGACACCGTAGAGACGTTGCATTTGAGGGTTCCCCTCTTTACCGCGCCAGTAGGCACCGGCAACACGTTGCAGTTTAAACGCACCAACATCTTTTGTGTTGTGCACGTGAGGGCCACGGCAAAGGTCAACAAATTCACCGTTCTTGTAGAACGACACAGTCTCAACAGCAGAATCACCTTCGGTCGCTAAACCAAGTTCGCTGACATCAAGGTCTTTCGCGATAGTTGTACCAGAACGCTTCAAATCATTAAGTAGCTCTTCTTTATACGGTTGGCCATTTTGGCGCGCCCAGTCGATAGCTTGGTCGATAGGCATATCAAAGTGTTCGAATTCCTGGGCTTGGTTAACAATCCCGCGCATTTCTTTTTCGATACGTTTGAAATCAGATTCAGAAATTTTCTGTTCACCTAAATCGATATCGTAGTAAAACCCGTTATCGACAACTGGGCCGACGCCAAATTTAGCCTCTGGCCATAGTTTTTTGACTGCACTGGCGGTAATGTGCGCAAGGCTGTGGCGCATTGCATGTAGTTGGTCGTCGTTCATATTTTCTCCTTTGGCCAGCAGGCTGGCGGTTTTAAATTAAAAAAAGAAACATGCAATGTCGGGTTTAATATACTTAAAGCCTTCAATTGCATGTCTCGGGTCTGCTTTCACAGACGGTTCCACCGGACGTTTTACTTGTGATATCCGTTAACGTACAGATAACATCCACGAAGCTCGGCGGGTAGTTAAGCCGCTTCATTGCCTACTTGTAGTATACCACCCTAAAACTAGGTTGTCATCCAGAGGCGGTTCAGTATCCACAAGACAATCGGTACAAGCGGAAGACCTATCGTTAGGCTCAAAAACTTTGCTTTCGAAAGCGTGTGCTTAAGATGTCGAATAATAAGCCCGTAAAGCAAGCCAGCGATAATTAAACTGACCGTAAGAACTAAAGGCACTATCGCTGGTTCGTAGAATATGACGCTGTTCAAGAAGGTGAACAAACAGAGGCCGAAGGTTGGTGCCATAAAGAACGCAATTGCGCTTAGTACCGGCTTTTCAATTTTCAAGCGTTTAAATACCGCAACCGCAAATGGGACGCTCGCAAAGGAAGCGACGTACACCGAAAGGATTGATGAGGCGTTCAATAACAAATCGTACAGCCCGTAATTTGTATCAGCCAAGTTCGAGTTAATCACCGCCGCCGTACCGAAGAATGCGAATACCATAAACATGTACCACACCCCTATCAGCGCCGCTGAAGACAGCACCAACCAAAATTTATAATTACTTACTTTAGCTCGCTTGCCCTTCGAAGTTTTCTTTATTCCGGTAGTGCTTTTCATAGCTTTAGTATACTCCGCGCACCTTGCCTGTCCACCCCTATTCTGCTACCATAAATAAGCCTTCAACTTCACAGTTGAAAAACTAAGGGTCCTTAGCTCATTTGGCTAGAGCGCCTCATTGACGTTGAGGAGGTGAGAGGTTCGAATCCTCTAGGACCCACCAATATTATTTATAGACCTTTTCGGAGGTCTATTTTTTATCGCTTTTTCGGAGGTCAGCAAGACTTTCCCCCATCCCCCTTATAGTTATCCACGTACCCTTTTTCACCCTATAGCCGCGGGTTATATCATAGGCGGTATTTCACGCGAAACCTTGTTCCATTGACATTCTATTATGTTTATGCTACAATGAAGCTATGGTTAAGAAACAACAGACGACTAACCCACTGAAGACCTCCTCATTAGAACGCTTTTCACTCGGGTTCGAGTACGACAAGACGTTAGTAGAGATCAAGCGTAACGTTCGTTCACGCACAGTATAGTCAAAAACAGAACCCAATTTAAAAGAGCTCCCTTCGGGGAGTTCTTTGCTTTTCGCAGTGTATACCGCTCATGCTCGCTAAATGTTCAATAATATCGTATACTTCCCCAAAACCAACACCCCCCTACCAGTTAGGCAAACATGAGAACGACAGAAGAGTACGTCCTCACCCTCCCCAAGTGGCAGGTGAAAAAACTCCTTGCAGACATCACCAATGCTATGGAGAACTACACCGTCTACATCAAGCCCGTCATCAAGTATAAACTCTTGGTGGCTGAGGTACACATCAAGGTGACAGGTGATGCAGATCAACTGAAAGCCTTCGAATCGTGGATGGAGCAGTTCGGAGCCATCCATACCTAGACGTTAGGAACAAAAATGATAAAACAAAAAAGCTTTGAAGTGCTCGTCAAAAAACGAGACATGGACAAGCTCCTCAGCTCCCTATCCTCTTCCCTCGAACAGTTCAAAATATCTGCCAGACCGCAGGTGACCCCGAGAACTATCTTCCTGGCTTCGTTAAGCTTCGAGGTACGAGGAGAAGAGCAGCAGGTCGACGCCTTCAGAGAATTGGTGCAAACATCTGCATTCGCATACAACCACTAACCCGCATCCGACGTTGAGCCCGCTCCGTCACTGGTGCGGGTTCTTCTTTTATTGAGTAAACTATTTCTTCGCTTCAGGGTCTTCGCGTTCGAGTTCACTGACGCGGATAACTTCTTTTGGTTCAGCGGCGGCTTTCAATGCTGCTTTTGAAGCAACCGTCGCCTTGTTGGTTACATCAAACTTCACAAGGTATCGTCCAAACGCCAAACGCGCTTGGGCGTTCAAAGCGGCAAACGACAGGAAGCCAATGGCAGTCAGCGGCATAATCAACCACTGCAACAGCATTCCTATGGTCCGAGTACGCTTGTAGCGCTCTGGGCGAGGCGGTAACAGCTTAAATGACAAGAACACCATAACGATAATACCAATCAGTGCAATGCGCTGGAAAAGGCTAATAGTATCGGGGAGTTGATGCGCGACAACGTCGCGGTATGCCCCACTGTTAATAAGTAATGGCACCCAGCCACCAACGGCCACGATAATTGAGACGCTTGCAGCGGTTACGTACCCATCAAGCCCACGCATAAACCATACGAAACCTGGCCAGAATGGCACAGTGCGGTTTTTGGTAAAAATGTGCGATGCAGCATACGGGACGTCGGAAGCTCCGTACATCCAGCGGCGTAGTTGAATAAACTGCGCTTTGAACGTCTTGCTGTAGGTGTTATCCAATACAGCATCTTGGTAGATAGGAATGTACAACGGGTGCACTGAGTAGTTACCGTTAAAGTAGAAATAGCTGCGCCAGAATTGGTGGCCGTCTTCAACTACGGTGCGAGTGCTCCAGAAGCCCATCTCTACCAATGCTTCCATCGGTTGAGAGTGTGAAGCAAAGTTACGCAGTAAGTGCGGACGCATTGAGCTAATGATGTTCCAAAAAGTGTTACCTGTCGCAAGTACACGCATTGGCGCCGGTACGTCCCAAATGTTGTTCAAGAAGAGTGCAATCGGTTGAAATGCGAGGTGTTTACGGTCTTCGTTAACGATATATTCGTAGGTTGCGTAGTCAAAGTAGCCGATGTGCGGACGGTTGTCAGAGTCGAGGGTGGTCATCATGACGTTTTTAAACTCAATCCCTTTGTCAGCGAACCATTTTTGAGTGTATTTACCAGCGTGGGTGATATTTCCGCCCTTCCCTACTACTTCATTCGGAAGGTCGCGAGGATGTTTTACAATCTCAAAGGCCATAAACTTACCGGCAAATTTCTTTTGCAAACGAATTGCAGCTTTTTCTATGTCTTCGCCACCACGCTCTTCGTAGGCAAGCACAATAACGAGCTTTGAACGGTCGTACGTCGTTTTTACCAATGATTGAATAGTTGGCTCAATCACTTCGTAGCTTTCGTTGTAGGCAGCGACAATAACGACGTTGTACATTTCAGATGGCTTCGGGAATGCTGTTGGGTCTGCCGACATAAGGCGAAGGTTTTCAACGTGTGATGATATGCCATAGCCACGGCTATGAGCGTGTTGGTGTTTCGCGTATGAAGCAACGGGGTCTTCAAGCTCACTTAAACGATGCGCCCAATCAACTTCTTGAGTTTTTACTAAGCGGCGGTGGCCTGTAATGGTGTGATAGACAATACCAGTCGCACGAACAAGCAACACAATAATAACTGCCATGAGGTAAATCGCTGCAAGCAGTGGCGACACAATTGAAAGAACGATTAAGAGAACAAAGGCGCCGTAACTAATAATAGCCGGCACCATTTCGAAGAATCGATACATCTTGGTACGTTTGCCAAGAGGAAGTTCGAGGTCAACCATGGTTACAGTGGCGACCAGACGTTAATAATCGAGAAACTCGTTAACCAGGCAAACACCATAATGCCGATACCGAACCAGGCAAACATAATTGCGAGTGGGTGGCCTTTTGTCAGGAACACCTTGAGTGCCATGCCGATGTTAATAAGGGCGATAATAACCGCAAAGCCGCCGAAGCTTAATAGGTAGAACCATTGGTCACGGTAGAGGTGCGTCACCCCGTAGGCTGTGTAGTGCGTGACAAGTTGCAGCTCACTTGGACGAACGACGAAACCAATATAGATAACGAAGGCTATCGCTAAAACAATAGCGACAGCAGAAAGAACCGTTAAATAACGGTTTGTAATAAGTTCTTTAAATGAATGAGTGATGGTATCTTTTAGCATAACAATGTGGAGCCGTTATCCGGGATTGAACCGGAGACCTACGCTTTACGAAAGCGCCGCTCTACCAGCTGAGCTATAACGGCGTGGGTGCTCCCGCTTTACTGAATAAGTATAACACGAGGAAGCGAGTGAAGCATACACACCCGTGGTAACATTCTCTTGTAATTAACCCCCGTGAATGCTACTATTGTACGAGCTTATAGGCAATTGTCTATAAAGGTCAACCGTATCTTCCTCGGGAGAATCACATACGGGCTCGTAGTGAAGCTGGCCTATCACGTCTCCCTGTCACGGAGAAGATCGCCGGTTCGAATCCGGTCGGGCCCGCCAAGAAATTATAATCGAAGACCTTAGGGTCTTCTTTTCATTGATAACTATCAGATTATTGATAAAACATCATAAGTTGTCTTTATCCCCCATTTGTATTATTGTGAACATAATTCCTGGCATACCCTTGTCAGGTCATTTGTTTCGGCAAATATGAACGAGCATTAGGGAGAATCCGTGAGCGAGCTCACTGTTGTATACGCACTCGAGGACGCTCCGGAAACTTTCGACAAGTCCATTTTCCTTGCGGGGCCAACGCCTCGTGATGAAAAGGCTCAGTCGTGGCGCCCGGAGGCAATCGACCTGCTGCGCGCAGCTGGTTTCGACGGAGTGGTGTTCATTCCAGAGGCCCGCGATGGCGTGTGGCATGGCGATAAGGTTGCGCAAATCGAGTGGGAAGAGCGCAGCCTGCACCTGTCGGACAGCATCATTTTCTGGGTTCCTCGAAACATGGAAACTATGCCCGCCCTGACAACCAACACCGAATTTGGCCGTTGGGAAGATAGCGGCCGTGTAGTGCTGGGTTCGCCCGACACCGCGGTTCGTAACGAGTATTTGTTGCACTACGCGCGCAAGCTCGACATCCCCGTGGCCTACACCCTCGATAGCGTCATTGATTTGGCGCTGAAGATGGTTGGTACCGGCGCAACGCGCACGCTCGGGGAACGAGAAGTACCGCTGTTTATTTGGAGCACCGCTTCATTTCAGCAGTGGTATATAAACCTGGCGGCAGCCGGGAACCGTCTCGACCACGCTCGAGTAGTTTGGACATTTCGTGTTGGGCCTGGCCGGCAATTCGTTTTCTTCTGGGCCTTGCATGTTGATGTTTACATCACAGGCGAAGCGCGACACAAGACGAATGAGGTGGTTTTGGCTCGGCCGGACATCTCGACCATCGTTCTTTACAAAAAAGCGGCTGTTCTTGATGACTGCACTTTGGTATTAATTCAAGAATTCCGCTCACCTGTATCGAACACGACGGGCTTCACAAGCGAAGTTCCAGGAGGATCTACTTTCAAACCAGGGAGTACTCCTCTTGAGCTGGCTGCCGAAGAAACGCACGAAGAAACCGGCCTACTGATTGACGCTTCGCGTTTTCACAAACACGAGGCTCGGCAGATGGTCGCAACCATGTCCGCGCATAAAGCTCATCTGTTTTCGGTAGAAGTAAGCGATGAAGAGCTTGAAGAAGTTCGTCAAAATGCCGGCGTAACATTTGGCGTCGCTGAAGATACCGAACGCACCTACGTCACCATCACTTCACTTGGCGCAATTCGTCGAAACACCGAAGTTGACTGGTCAATGCTGGGGATGATTCTCCAAGTACTCGCCTAGCGCGAGCCGCCTCCTTTCACACAACCTATACTCAAACGAGTTAAAGATGTGCGAAAGGGGGCATTTTTAATTTTACAGATACCGAAAAAAGTGGTATTCTTTATTTGTTTTTAAGTTTTAGAAAAAATACTCGCACATTCACTAAAAATGAGGTCTGTATCAACAACGGATTTCTGCATTGTCCTACTTCCCTATCACTGAAGGAGAACCATCATGAGCTCCACAGTAAGCGTAAAGGTAGAGTTCTCGCGTCCAATGACGGGCGCTGAGATCATCGACATGGTCAAGAAGGCTATCGGCAATGAGCGGCGAGACCGTTCGATGCCGACGTTCTTTAGCGACCAGCGCGACAAGCACGAACAGGCCTTCACCATCGGTCGTACATCGAGCAAGTCACACGAGCACCTGCTCGTCATTCCATCCCGCGGTCGAGGAATCTTCGGCTACGTGGATTACTTCCGCATCAACCATACCTACACAGGTATCGAGGTGATGAGCCAACCAGCAGCCAAGGCGGAAGTAGAGGCCTTCGCCGAAACGCTGCGCAACAGCATGATGGCACGGCGCTAATCCGCCAAGCACGGATTTACCCTACCCAAGGAGGCATCATGCCAGATTTCCGGCCTGTTGCCACATCCGTGACAACCGACAGTAATTCAGCGACTATCAAGTTCGAAGATGGCCATCGGGTCACTTTCAAGAGCTTCGATGACGTGTTGAGCAGAAAAACAGAAGGGCTTCGGCACTTCTGGCTGTACAAAAAGAACCGAATCGTTGTTCAGTATCACGGCCAAACAAGTGTGCGCACGCGCCACTTGGGGCCTTCTGAGAACGAACACTGCTTCATTCAAGTTACCAGAGGTTACACGCGCGAGCGGATTGTGGCTTACTGGGAAGCAGCGGTGAACTTTGTCGATGACGACCACACAGACACTGTCCTTGTGCCGCCTATCGAGCAGATGCGGCAGCCGCCGTACACTGCTTACAGCATCACCCAAGCAAGTTTACAGGACCTCAGTTACATAAAAGATGAGCTCGTCCTCCTTCCGGATGGCCAGTGAATCAAAAAAGCCCCAACGGGCATCCTTCTCGAAAGAGTCGAGGATGCCCCGAGGGGCTTCTTCATGTCTAAAAATATTATTTCGAAGCGTCGAAACGTTGTTCAACAACCGGCCAGTTTACGACATTCCACCAAGCGGCAATGTAATCTGGGCGTTTATTTTTGTAATCAAGGTAGTAGGCGTGTTCCCACACATCAAGGCCTAATAACGGTGCGGCCTCACCCTTACTTAAGAGCGAGTCTTGGTTTGGTGTTGTAACAATATCCATATTTGGCTGTAGCCAAACCCAGCCGCTTCCAAACAAACCGACTGCTTTTGCTGTAAATTCTTCTATGAAGTTGTCGAAGGTTTCATACCGCTGTAAAATAGCTTCCAAAAGTGGACCAGATGGCTGTCCCCCACCTTGCGGTGACATCCATAACCAAAACAAACAGTGGTTATAATGGCCACCACCGTTATTGCGCACGGTTGTACGAATATCATCAGGTAATGAATCAAGTTTTACTAACAAATCTTCCACGGCTTCACCTTGCAGTTCGGGGTATTTCTCGACTGCAGCATTTAATTTATCCACGTAGCCTTGGTGGTGCTTATCGTGGTGAAGCTGCATAATATCAGCACTAATATAATCTTCGAGTGCATCGTAACTGTAATTGAGCGCAGGGACGCTAAACATATGCTACCCTCCTATGGTTTAATTTGTTCGGTTTTGTCAGTTTGGTTGTCGACGACAACAAGGTCAATATACTGAGTTACCTTTTTATCTGCACTGGCTTTATCAAGCATGTCGTTAAAAGCACTGAGTGGTACTTGTATATATTCGTAACGAACTTGCGCATCGTTCTTTTCAACAAGTTTTACGTAGTAATAGCCATCGCCAGCAGTTGTTTTAATTGCTTTTGACACCTGGCCGACTTCGAGTTTTGCAGCTGCTACTGCAAGGCCACCGTCTTGGTTATCGAGTGGGACCCAAGCTGCAGGCCAAAATACGACAGACTTTTTGCCATCAGCGTTGATAGTGTTTGCGATAGCAGATAAATCAGTATTGCCAGCAGCAACAGTTGTTTCGACGTTCTTTGAAACGGTTTCGGCGGCTTGGTCAACGGCGTAGGCTACCTTTTGGCGAAGCAGCTTGGTCTTCATTGCTTGTTGGTATTCATCTGGCGACCAACCGTAGTAATCAAGAATAACAGCGTTATAGGTTGATTCACTCACTTCGTTGCCATCGCTTGATTGGCGTTGTTGCTTCAAATACGCCTCAAGGTCTGCACCGGTAACGGTGAGGTCTTTTTCTTTAGCAATCTTGGCAGCATAAGCGTCGGCAATGGCATCTTGCATTGCTTGGTCTTTAATAAATTCTACTTGGCGCTTGCCGTCCTCGGTTGTGACGTCTACTTGTTCTTTTTCAACCAGGTAATGCAGGTTACTGCGGAACTTGACTAAGTATTCACTGTAACGAACTTGCTCCCCATCAACTTCAGCAACTGGCACAGGCACTACCTTCGTGACCCGGTACATAAAGTCGCTGGTGTTTTGGGCTTGGTACAACAACCAGTAACCCGTACCGAGTAAAATAATAATTGCAGCAACGATGATAATAATAGCGTTCATCACTAATTTGTGACGAGCGTATTGTACTGGGTACTTAAATTTACGACCGCCAGCTAATACTTGTTGGCGGTGTTCGGCCAATGTATCAGTCGTAATACGACCAGCTGGAGCTTCAGGCTGTTTCTTCTTGAAGCTGAGTTTAGATAATTTCTTCATGGTCTCCTTGCGTTTCAACAACTGTACTTACAGCGTCTTGCAATTTGTTATACGTTTTTTCGGGATGTTCAACATTACGGATAACAAGATCCCCTACGAACGTCTGGATAACTATGGTTCCGAAACCAAAAATCTCTCCAGAGAACCCTGGTATATTATAGCTTATGTTCTGAATTTTAGACAGACGAAGCTCAACAACGTCTTTCCCAAAAAAGCCCTTCTGGGTGATTTGGCGAATACGCTCGCTTGTCACTACATAGATGGTGAAATACCACATAATGTAGTGATAGAAAAATAGAATCAGCCCCAGCGCGAAACCGAATACCGGCAACAAGAACAATTCGAGGTTCTCTTGCCAAATAAGCGGTGGAATGGCTGTAATGACTAAGCTGCCAAGCAGAAGATAAAACCCTTTGCGCATCGCAATTGGGTGGCGTCGAAACACAAACAGCAGGTCTTCATTGGGTCGTTGACCTTCAAAATCGCGCTGCGGAGTATCTTTATTTTTTTTACTCATTATTGTCGTCGAGGTTGACCTTGATAACGATGTTCGAAGGCCCAGCGTTTTTATCTAGCATGTTGATGATATCAGTTGTGTCTTTGTCCATAACATAGGCGTTAGTGGTAGCGTCGTCGTATGGCTTGCTTGATACGCTAAGGCGAATGTATTCACCGTCAGCAGACTTGTAGTGGTACTGAGTGAACACACTCCCCTTTTGTGGTTCGTCGATGAACATAAATCCGGCTGCTTTAATTTTCTCGTCGAGCTTTGCAACGGTGTTGCTGACACTATCACCGTAAACGTACTCAACCGAAGATGAAACCGTACGGTTTTTGTCGTTATCGTGTATTCGCTTTTCGCCAAATACGTTGGAACGCTCTACACGGAATGAATCGTCAAGTTTTAGGCTACTATAAATATCTTGAATGCGGGTATAGCGCGCTTCGTACTTCTGCGCAGTTACTTCGTTTGCAACGAAAAATGCCGCAATGACAATTGTTGCTATCGCGATAGCGTAAATACCAATTGTTAAGATAGAAAAACGCATCGTCCACGGGCGGGCCGCGTTTTTAGCGTTTTTTGCTGTTGATAATTTCTTGGGTGTTGTTTTCTTTTTTGTAGTAGCCATGCGTATATATTACCATATCGCTTAAGGCAATTAACACAACAAAAAAGACCCACTATAAAATGAGTCTTTTTTGGTACCCCGGACAGGAGTCGAACCTACAACCTTATCCTTAGGACGGATCTGCTCTATCCAGTTGAGCTACCGAGGCATTGGGTCTATTTTAACAGATTACAGACCCATAGAGTGCTTTTGCGTCATTTCTTCCGACGCTTTAAACTATCGAGTAAACTTTTCGTTCAATACGCTGTAGTCGTAGAGTTCCGCTGGGGTAAACCAGTGTGGAATTTCTTTCTTTGCGTCATCGGCATCGCCTGAGGCGTGGATGAGGTTTGGAATTCCCTTGTCTTGCTCGTCACCGTAGCCGTAGCTCATGTGCGAGAAGTCGCCACGGATTGTACCAGGGGCTGATGATTTTGGTTCTGTTGAGCCAACCAGCTTGCGCACAAGGTCAACTGCTTCGATACCTTCAAGTACCATAGCAATAATTGGGCCATCAATCATGTTGTCAAGGACGTTGTTAAACACCTTTTCGCCACGGCGAGTAATGACTTGGCCAATTTCTTCGTAGTGCTTGTAGTAGTGTTCGCGTGTCGGGGCAATCATTTTTGTACCAACAATTTTCAAACCAACGCGTTCAAAACGGGTTAAAATTTCACCAACAACACCGCGCTGTACAGCGTCAGGCTTAAAAAGTATCAACGTTCGTTCAATGTGACTCATATATATCTCCAATTATTCTTTAGCTTTGCCTATTGTAGCAAAAGTACTACAGCAAGCACTAATGCCAGCCCAATTCGATACCAACCAAAGATTGCCAAAGAGTGCTTTGACAGATATTGCATAAGAAATCCAACGGCAAACATACCGGCAATAAAGGCAGCGAGGTTTGAAAGGATAAGTGTTGGGGCATTTGCAATTAAGTAGTCGCTGTCCCCTACTAATACCTTCAATGTCACACCCAACATAATTGGCAGTGATGCCAAGAAACTATACTCGGCAGCTTCAGCTGGCTTAAGCCCCATAAAGCGGCCAGCGAGAATAGTTGAACCTGAGCGTGATACACCAGGAATCAGTGCCAAAGCCTGCGCTAAACCAACAATTAACGCGCGAGGCTTACTGAGCGCTTCGCCATCTTTTACAGGCGAAAGCTTTGGCAACTTTTCAACGATTACCATAATAATGCCCACAATCGCCAAGGTGAACACGACCACCACAGCGCTCGAGAAGAACGGTGTTGTCGAGATGAAATCAGCCAAGAAGAAGCCGAGCAGTCCGGCTGGCAAAATAGTAATAAGAATATTTATAGCTAAGCGGTATTTTCGGTGAACAAAAATATCGTGCAGAATACCCCAAATGCGTTTACGGAAAAAGACGAACAGCGCTAGCATCGTACCGATGTTAATAAATTCTAAGAATAAGTGGTCAGACGCGCCGCTTAAAAAAGTTTGTGCAATCACCAAGTGACCCGAGCTACTAATCGGAATAAATTCTGTAAGTCCCTGGATAAGCCCGAGAACAAGTGCTTCAAGCCACTGCATGTGTTCTATTGTATCGGTTAGCGCTGTTTTAGGCTATGCTTAATATATGTACTTGTCAGATTACATTCTCGAATTTATTGAGCACCTTGAGGTTGAAGGCGGCCGCATGCCAAAGACCGCAGAGAATTATGAATTCTATCTAAACCGCTTTGCCGAATTCGCTGGCGATATTAAAGTAGCTGATATCACCAGCGAGATGATTCGCAAATATCGCCTATGGCTAAACCGTCACGAAAACGACCGCGGCGAAACTCTTGCCATGATTACGCAGTCCTACCACCTTATTGCCCTGCGCGGCTTCTTTAAGTATTTATCAAAGCGCGATATCCCCTCTTTAAGCCCCGATAAAATTGAGCTGCCAAAAACAGCTCGTAAGCAAGTGACTTTCTTACATTACGATGAAGTGCAAAACCTTATTGAAGGCATCGATGTATCCGAAGAAGCGGGCCTCCGCGACCGTGCAATCATTGAATTATTCTTCTCAAGTGGCTTGCGTGTTTCCGAGCTTGTTAACTTAAACCGCGACCACATCAACACGAAACGTCGCGAATTTATGGTACGCGGAAAGGGCCAAAAAGACCGCCCAGTGTTTATTAGCCAATCCGCTGCAGACTGGGTTGAGCAATACCTTGCCATGCGCCAAGATACCCTTGCTCCCCTATTTATTAGCTATAGCCGCAATGTTGAGCCTGACATGAGCGGTGATTATCGCCGGCTCTCTGCCCGCAGCATCCAACGTTCTATCAATAAATATGCTCGCCTCGCAGGCATCACAAAACACGTCAGCCCTCACACCATGCGACACAGTTTCGCAACTGACCTACTTATGAATGGAGCTGATATTCGAAGTGTGCAAACTATGCTTGGCCACGCAGACATCTCGACCACACAAATTTATACGCACGTGACAGATGCTCACTTAAAAGAGGTGTTTGAAAAATTTCACAGCGAATCGTAGTTCTCGACTAAGGATTACAAGTAGCTGAACCAGCAATATACTGCGTGTCAGTGATTGCGAAATCTTTACAGAAATTGCCCGTAAGGTCGATTGCCGCCTCTGGGTATGGGAAGGTTGTGTCGAATAAATCTACTCGGCTTTGCACGCGCCTGAACAAATCATTTGCTCGGCCTGTTGAATCAATAAGTGGTTGGACTCCCTTGAAGAATACAGGAGTACTTGATGCGCCAATTGGACCATTCCAAAGTGTTACCCTGAAGTGTGATGCATTATATAGTGCAGTAAGGCGAAGGAATGCGTAGCGGTTAGCATCGGTAGTGCTCCCTACCGCTTGCGGGATAACAAGCACACTACTACAAGCATAGCCCCCTGCGCCAAGGGTTGCTGTACAGCTAACGGCTGTTGGTGTCATTAATGCATCTTTTGGATTTGGGTCATCAGCTGGGTCTGTTTTACGTTGGTCATAGGTTGTCATTTCGCGTTCAGGAATGCCACTTTGGCTTGTAGGATATAAGAACATTGTTGCACCATTGCTGTTTGCACCAGCGACAGTATCGAAGCTTGCAACCGTGAAGTTGCCAGCAGACGGTACTTGCATAAGCTGCGCACGCATAAGTGACGGACGGTTGAGCGGCCATTGACCTTGTGCGTATAAAGGCTGACCAGATGCGTTTGCGCCAGTCAGGCTTACAGTCGTGCCTGAACCAGCAGCTGTAATGTCGTCCTTACTGAACCATTCAACACGGACGCGGTTAAACGCGCTCACTGATGTAAGTGGGACTATTTGCGATTCATTAGCCGTAACACTTCCTACGTAGTCTTCAGTGTCCATTTTCATGGTGACACAGGTATAGGCTTGATCAAGCAATACGTCATTTGTGCTGGCTGCTTGCTGCACAAGCACCTCGCCGGTTTTACCGGTAGCTAAAACACCAACGTTATTCACTAGCGCAGCATTACAAACTTCTGACGAAAGGTGTGTAGCGTCAGCTGCAGCCGCACAACTTGCTGGAGTTGAAGTGCTACAGAACGTTTTGTACTCAAGTAGTTTTCGCTTGGCGTCCTCTACTCCAGCTTGCGCTGAGTCGTAAGCGCTTTGTGAAAGGTCATTGTTACTTGCCTGTTGTTGGTCGGTAATCATTAACCTTAAGAAGCTGACCGTTACGACGGTTACAAGAAGCATAAAGAATACCACTATGAATATTGATACGGCACCAGATTGTTTGTTCATGCTAATGTTTTTCATTGTTACTAGTTAACCCCATTCCCTGCCCTTACGACAAGACTAAATTGTTGGACATTGCAATATAAAGGGTCGGCATTGGCAATATTAGGTGCCAAACACGCAGTTTGAGTAGCATTGAGCGCTGAAATCTTACTCGTACCGATAGTATACGTGAGCGAATAGATGTGTTGACCGGTATTTGCATCGGCCGACGATGCCGGAACTGGCGTAATAAATGCAAAGTTATGTATACCTAATTCATGGTCGCCGTTTGAAAGTAATTCTTGAACCAATGTTGTGTCGACACTACGAACGTTTGGGAACGCAAGTCCCCCTGTGCCCGTTTTTGCACAGTACACTCGTGCAGGGTCTGGTACCTTAACTAAGCGAATTGAAGAACTTTTTGTACTATCAGGCGCAGTAGTGTACTTGGTTACGTTCGCGCTCCCTACTTCGATTGCCCGGGCATAGTTCCATATGTACGAGAAAGAACCGAGACAGAGCCTTCCGCCAGCTGGAACACCCGTCGTAGGGGTGGTTACATAATCGGTCGCTAACGTAAGCGAGGTAGCAGATAATACATCCCTATTGAGTTCTGTATTAATAGTTCGCGACGCTTGGTTAATTTCTTTTGAAGTAGTTCCTTTGTTATAAACAGCTCCAATTTGAATAATCGTCAAAGCGATGCCCAGTAAAAGGAAGGAGATGAACATCATAGCGAGTGTCAGCTCAATAATAGTAAAGCCGTGTTGTGTTTTACGTGCGTGGTTCATACAGTCTCACAATCGTTCCTAAGTTCATTGGGACATCTAATCCGGGAATATCCCAACAAGTTCTAATATGAAAATCAATATAGCCCGCTGTTGTACCGCTTACCGGTGAACGAACAGCTTCTAGCCATATACCCTGACTAAAATCGAGTTGGTTGCCAGCCGTGTAGGTTAATTGAGCAAATGTCGGTGCTGTTTTAAAGACGTCAGGCTTATTAGCCGTAGTAATAAGCTGAGCCGTTACAGGGTTAAGAACAAAGTCTTTTGACGGATCCGCAGGAATCGAACAGGTTGCACTACCAAACTTAGAAGCGAAGGTGCGGTTACCCGTTCGAGCGTATTGAATAATTTTGTAATATTCTTCAGCCGGTGTCGATACACCATCAGCTAAGTTGAATGTTTGACCACTTTGATATCCAGCTACATATGAATCATGCAAGAAGCGTAAGGTTTCAGCTTGGCCGTCCATCTGCTGGCGTACTAGTGTAATTTCAAGCGAACGCTGGGCAGCGGCAACGCCTTGGTTCATAAGGCTAAGGGCTGTTACAACGATAAAGCTAAACACTGTCATAGCGAAAAGAACTTCAATAAGTGTATCGCCGTTTTGCTTACGAGTTTTATTGAAATTTAGCATTTGAAACCTAACACCGATGTATTCATATAATCATTTGTTTGCGTTTCGATAGCGCTTGCACTTGATGCGTATGCATTAATTTGAACCGCGGTACTTCTGGTTGTGAGCAGGCCGTCAGAATTGACACAAATCCACCTTGCACCTTGCGCATCACCTGGAGAGAAGCCGCCAGCAACAATCGTATCAGCGAGTGTGGTTGGATTTATATTTGCATCATCAGGTACGTCCTCGTCACTGTTAGAAAAGGTATAAATCTGACCACTGTCTGGTGACCTAACGATAAGGATACCGAGTTTGCGAGGGTTTTGAGGTTTTGCATATGGCACGTTAGCAGCACCGCCCTGCGTTTGAGGATATGATATTCGTGTCCCCCATTCGAGGGTTTTGTTATCGACGTCACTTCTTATTACATTAAGTCGATAGTTATTTTTTAATGAAAGAATGTCATTGGATTGAATAGCTGTTGATTGCTGATATGCAACAACGTTGTAGATTGATATCTTACTATCTTCAAGGCGAACATATTTACCAACTAATACACATTTGCTTTGGCCACGGTTGTCGCTAGTAGACCCTGTGTTAGTTGGTGTTGCTGTGCTCCCGCACGACCAAGTATTATTGCGACTATTTTGCACACTTCCAATATCAGCGTATTGCTGCTGAAGCATTGCTTTAAAACTTTGGACTGCATCTTTATATCGTTGTTCGTTTACAGAGTTACCAGTACCGGCAAGTAAGGCGAAAATTAAAAAACCACTAATTCCCAAGAATAGCATTGTTTCAATAATAGTAAATCCAGCTAGTTTGCGATTGCCCATCTGGCCTTAATTATAGCACGCGGAAGCGAGTAAAAAAGATAAGCTTATGCTTATATTTTTTCGAGTGACGAGTGGGTGTATCAAAGATATAGCATGAGCGCTCTGAGCAGTGTTTCTTAGCGCCTAAAAACCAACGTAACCAAGGTACCAATTCAAGATTGCCCAGCCCAAAAAGAAGGCTGAAATTGTACCTGCAATAAGCAGTGGTCCAAATGATACATGTGCATTTCGAGATAGTTTCTTAGTGGCTAAAAGCGGAATAACAATTAAACACCCGATGAAGTTAGCGAGGAATAACGCCGTAAGCGCCAGTTGCCAGTCGACTAAAATAAGTGCCAAGCCTACGCCAAGTTTTACATCACCAAAGCCGACCCAGCGACCCTTTGAAACGAGATATAGCGCGCCGTAGAGTCCGCTTAAAATAGCAACCGAACCTAGGGCTGAAAGCAATGTACCCGTAAGGTCATTCGTTTCAGCTGCCGTCACCCCTACAATTCCCAAACCGACAATAGCCAGTGCGATGTTTAGCTTATCAGGAAGCAAAAACCATTTCGTATCATAGGCAAACAATATTGCCATAATAACACCGGCAGCGAGCCATAGTACGAAATGAGCGATTGATAAACCGGTCTCTACCCCACCCGGCCAAAATACATACGACAATATAAAGTAAGCAGCTACACCAATCTCCATAAGAAATTCAAACCAACCAATAGGCGTTTTGCAGTTACGACACTTACCTCTTAGCGATAGCCAGCTGATAATTGGAACTAAGTCATACCACTTTAGCTTGTAAGAGCAATGAAGGCACTGTGAGTGGTCCTCAAGCGGGCTAGCGATGATTTTCTTAAGGCGCTTGTACTCTTTCTTATCGTATTCTTCACCGGCTGCTTTATCGGCCACTAATTGCCGGGCGCGAATACGCCAAACTGTAGCAGCAGCAAAGCTTCCCAAAGCTGCACCAAATAACCCGAGTGCAACGTATATAAAGACATCATTCATAAGCTCTATAATACCATTTAACGACGTCTAAAATAAAAAACCCTGGAATTGACCAGGGTTTTTATAAGAGTATTGGATACTAGCTGTCTTGACAGAAAGCTGAACCGCTACCACCTTCAAGCTTTGTAACAACTGTGTATTGGCGAGATGTACCGCCTGTTAACACTTGTGTTGCACCTGAAGTACTACATTTAGTGGCATAGGTAATAACAGCAAGGCCGTCTTGAACTCCAACAGTATTAGTAGTTGTTGTAGCTGAATTAGGTTGAGAAGTAAGAGTCTGAGCACCACTTGTGCCGTTAACTAGTATCTTCACTGTGTTGCTCGATATGTTAGTACCGATTTGTGTAGCAATCGTTGCAGTAGTTACAGGAGCACCCCTGTTGTTAGATGAGTAGCTACTCACCGCTGCTGCAATGTTACTTACATCGCTCTTACGAGCAGTGTCGCGCTGTCCAGCTTGTAGCGCTGGCAATGCAATAAATACCATCAAGAAGATTAGACCAGCGATGGCTAGTACCAATACAACTTCGATGATTGTAAATCCTTTATTATTTTCTGTACGTTTCATAGGAATTATCCCACCTTTCAAATGAACGTTATATACGTTTAGCTTAATACTAAACTACTTATGCTAAGTTGTCTATACGTTTTTTTTAAATTTCTATCCCGTTAACCAAACCATAGATTGGTAAGAGAATAGCCCCTACCATTCCACCTGCTACCACTGCTAATACGACCATTAAAATTGGTTCAATAAGCGTAGAGATGGTGCGAATTTGATCATCTAATTCATCCTCAAATACCTGGGCAACTTTGCCCATCATTTCATCAATGCGACCAGATTGTTCACCAATCTTAATCATTTGAGGAACGAGTGGAGAAATAACCGCCTCTGGCTCAAGTGCCGTAGATAACGCCTTACCACCTTGGACTTTTTCGGCGGCGCGCAAGATAGCGCTTTCGATAAGCGTATTGTTGATGGCACGGCTGGTTACTTTCATCATATCAAGCATACTTACACCAGTACTAAGCAATGTCTGGCCGGTTCGTGCAAAACGTGCCATGTATAGTTTTTGGAAGAGTTTTCCAAAGAGTGGTACCTTGACCTTAAACGTATCGGCAAATTTTATGCCATTTTCAGTTTTCAAGAATTGAATAAAGAAGTACACACCGACACCTATTATTGTGATGGCAAGCCACCAGAACTTCGTCAGGAAGACTTGTGCATCAACCATTAATTGGGTAAGGATTGGTAAATCTTTACCAAGGTCGTCATATAATTTTTCAACTTGCGGAACCACGGTAACCAACATAAAGATAAGTACACCGAAGATAACAAAGAGTACGATGACTGGGTATGTCAATGCGCCTTTAATTTTACTTGCGATTGCGGCATCTTTTTCTTGCTGGTTAGCGACGCGCTGAAGTGAATCGTCCAAAGTACCAGAAAGTTCACCAGCCGAGACGAGTGCAATAAATACTTCACTAAACACCCCTGGGTGCTTTGCGAATGAATCAGAAAGTGAACGACCACCTTCAACTGAAGCGGAAATTTCTTGAATAACTGATTGCAGTTGCTTGTTTTGCGTTTGCTCCATCACCGTGTGAAGGCTTTGGCTTAATGGCAAGCCGGCACCAATAAGCGTTGCGAGTTGGCGGGTAAACACCACCTTGTCTTTAGTAGTAATGCGGCCGGTAATTTTTGCTATGAAGCTACCTTGTCCGTTTTCTTCGATAATATTAAGCGGCACAAAACCTTGCTTAATAAGTAGACGTGCGGCAGCTGTTTCAGAATCAGCCTGAATGCTTGATTTTACAACTTTGTTCGACGCCTCATCGCGTGCTTCATATGAAAACTTTTTCATGTATTAGCCTCTCATAAGCCTTTCAAATTCAACTAAATCAACTGCGTATTCACGAGCGCTGTCGTAGGTAACGGTACCGGCTTGAACCAAACTTACGAGTGTACGGTCCATAGTTTGCATACCTACTTCTGCACCAGTTTGAATAATTGCATCGAGTTGGTGAGATTTACCTTCGCGAATAATGTTACGAACCGCTGGGTTCGCAATAAGTACTTCGGCGGCCACCACTCGCCCGCCACCGATTGATGGAACAAGACGTTGTGAACAAATGGCCATAAGAATGTTAGATAACTGCGCACGCACCTGTGGTTGTTGGTGTGGCGGGAACACGTCAATCATACGGTCGATTGATTGTGCCGCAGAGTTTGTGTGCAGTGTTGCGAACACAAGGTGTCCGGTTTCAGCAATCGTAATAGCTGCTGAGATAGTTTCAAGGTCACGCATCTCACCAATAAGGACGACGTCAGGGTCTTGGCGAAGGCTTGAACGAAGCGCCGCTGAGAATGAGTAGGTATCGTAGTGAACTTCACGTTGTACAATAACTGATTTCTTAGACTTGTGAGTAAACTCAATTGGGTCTTCGATAGTAATAATGTGCATTGATTTTTCGGTGTTAATTTTATCAACCAAAGCGGCTAATGTTGTTGATTTACCGCTACCTGTTGGGCCAGTAACGAGCACAAGGCCACGTGGGTAATCTGCGAAGCCCATTACTACTTGTGGCATACCAAGTTCAGTCACAGATTTAATTTCATTTGGAATCAGACGCAGTGCACCAGCCAAGTTACCACGTTCGTGGTAGGCGTTCACACGGAAACGGCCAAGGGTACCGAACGCGAAGCTAAAGTCGAACTCTTTGTCCTTCATAAGGATTTGGCGTTGATCTTGGTCAAGGATAGCGAAGATAAGGCTTTCAACAGCAGCTTCATCAAGCGGGTTAAACCCAGCAACAGGTATAAGTGAGCCGTCAATACGAAGCATTGGTGGCAACCCAACCTGAATGTGAAGGTCAGATGCTCGGCGCTTAACTACTTCTTCTAGTAATACTTCGATTCTTAGCTGCTGGTTGTTCATTGTTTTTTCCCTACTATATTCATTTTAGGCTGCATCCGATGTTACGCGGTTAACTTCTTCTAATGTTGTGACACCCGCCAAAGCCTTCAGATAACCGTCTTGTCGCATGGTAATCATACCTTGTGACACTGCTAACCTTTGAATTTCAGAGCTCGTAGCGTGGCTAATGATGAGGTTTTGGATTTCTGTATTTACATCCATTACTTCGTATATACCAGCACGACCACTGTAACCATGCGGAGTTTGAGCGGAGTCAATTCCTCTGACTAAAGTATAAGCGCTTTGGTCTGCTAATGGTAGGTCTTTATATCCTAAATCTGCTGAAACCCGCGCAACGTCTGCTGGAGTTTTCGGAAGCAAGTGCCCTACCGTGGCAAGAATGTTTTGTGTTTCAATTGGCGTTGATTGGTATGTTTCGCGTTTTTTAGCGATACGGCGCACCAACCGCTGACCAATAATAGTGTTCACCGTACTGGCAATAAGGAACGGCTCAATTTTCATATCGAGTAAACGCGGTAACACCCCGGCGGCGCTGTTGGTGTGCAATGTACTAAATACAAGGTGACCCGTTAAGGCAGCCTGCACAGCAAGTGCAGCAGTTTCGGCGTCACGGATCTCCCCCACCATCACGACGTCAGGGTCTTGACGCAGAATTGAACGAAGGCCATTGGCGAATGTTAACCCAACCTCGGCATTCACCTGAATTTGGTTAACGCCGTCCATCTTGTACTCAACAGGGTCTTCAAGGGTTACGATGTTCACACTATCGTCTTTAATTTCCTTAACAAGTGCATACAAACTAGTCGACTTACCAGAACCGGTAGGTCCTGATGTAAGAATCATGCCGTTTGGACGCTTGATACCATGGCGAATAACGCGGAGTGAACGGCCGGCATACCCCATCTCTTCAAGGTCAAAGCTGTTGCCAGTTTTATCGAGCAAACGAATGACAATTTGCTCACCCCATACAACCGGGCTAATAGCGATGCGAAGGTCAACTTCTTTATTCGCAACACGAACCGTAAACTGGCCGTCTTGCGGCACACGGTGTTCGTCAATTTTCAGGTTGGAAAGAATTTTCACACGGCTTACGAGCGCAGGTTCGATACTCTTCGGTAATTGCATCACTTCACGAAGTACACCGTCAACGCGACAACGAATTTTTAGTGCCGTTTCGAGTGGTTCAATGTGGATGTCACTGGCGCGAGACTTTACGGCGTATTCAAGAATTTTACTGAGCGCCTGGCTAATTGGCGAATCTTGAACGATAGTTTTAACATCACTCGCCTCTTCGGCACGTTCTTCATCTTGTGACACCTGGGCTGCTTGGTCGACACTTGAAAGGTCAGTGCGGTATTGGTCAAGAATGTGACGCACGCCGGTTTCAGAGGCCATAAACACCTTGAGCGGACGTTGAATACGGTTTGCAAGGTAATCAACGGCTTGCACATTGTTGGCGTCAATCATCGCAACAGCGAGGCGGTTTTGCACTTCAGCCAAAGGCACAGCCATGAAGCGTTCTGCGATATCTTCAGGCAATAATGTCAAAATATTCTGGTCGATAATAATGTTCGCCAGGTTTACGTACGGCACACCCGATACTTGGGCAATTGCGTGCGTCAGCAGCTCGTCGTCGATAGTCCCCTGTTCGGTTAACAGGCTAAATAATGGTTTGCTGACAGTCGTTGATTCAATCTTTGCAGCATCTAATACGTCAGCAGAAACTAACCCCTCTTCAACAAGAAGTTTAATCAGCTTCTCTTGGATGTCGTCAGTAAGAAGTGCCATGGGCGAACGACCTACTGATTTCCTGTAGGGAGTTGTACCTCAACAGCTGGGTTAATAGCGTTCTCGTTAAAGATGTCTGGGCTTACCTCGCTGAGCGTAGGGTCAATACGTTCGATCGTCTTTACTTCAACTGGTTCGTTGGCTGAACCGCCGAAAATAGCACGCGTGACGAAGAAAGCGATAAGAACGCTGACTGAGGCGATAAGGACAATCATTGCTATGTCTGTTTTTTTCATGGCTGTACTACCTTTGTTTGAAGTTCAATAGTTTTTGACGGCTCGTAGTATGACTTAGCAACAACAGTCATAAGCTGACCATCATTCTGAGTTTCAATTTGCAACGATGTAACAGTAATAAGGCGGATTGAGCGTTCGAAGTTTTGCAAGACCATCTTGATAGCATCTTGGTTGCCCTTCACGACGAGGCGGAACGTAATTTCGTTCGCATCAGCCGCAGCAGTAGCATCAACAGTTGTACCAGCCGTAAGTGACTCTAAGCCAGCAATCGGAGTAACTTGCAGTGACTGTACTGAAGCAAGCCCTGGGATACCCGCAAGCAACTTGTTTTGTAGTGACGCACCAAGTGCAGTTGAGTTTCCTACTGCTGGCAATGCGTCAAGAATTACCTGCACTGCTTGGTCACCGTCGTTCGCTTTTGAAGCAATCAGTGCCTGATTTGTATCAAGTACTTGAATTTGACTAACAAGCTCAGGTGCAACCTTATTGTTGTTATCAAGATTTGAAAGCGTTGTTTGCTTTTCGCCCAGTACTTTTTCGTTGAATACTGCTTTTTGCGCTAAGAAGTAACTAACGACCAGTGCGGCACCTACTAAAGCAGAAGCGACAGCAATCCAAATAAACATTGTTTTGTTCGCCTGGGCAATTTGGCTTCGTTTGCGGATGGCTACATCATTAGGTTTCATTATTCGACATCCTTTGCTCGTTCGGCGAAGATACTTTTTGGAAGACCTAGGTAAGAGTCTGTTACGTTGCCGTTAATACTAAGTTTAATAGTTGGTACTGGGATTTTCGCTGAGAATAGCTCTTCAGGATATTTGAATGAGATACTAAAGCGTAATACCTTGGTGCCATCTGGGTTCTCACCGTAGCTGACATCGCTCGTACTAATGTCACTGGCAAGCTTCACTTGTTGCTCGCTACCATCGAGGTTGTACACAATAACTGAGCTGTCGACTGTCTTCTTAAAGACCTCCATTGAGTCGTAGGCGTTTGTTTGGCCTTCAAGCTTAATAGTTGATTCGTCAGTGTTGAGTGACAATGTTGAAATGCGCACTTCATTTGGTGAAGGTGGGATAACTGCCGAAAGAACATCAAACAAGCGAGAGTTAATCGACTTAGTATCATTTAGCTCATCAATACGCTTCATTTGGTTTTGGATAGTTATCATCTTCGAAAGGTCTTCTACCTTCGCAAGTTTTTCGCTGCCGCTTGTGATTGCGTTATCGACAATAATGTTTCGTCCAAACTGTACACCGTAAATATAGATTGCGAGCAGCACAACAATACCGCCGGCAACGATGCCAGTGATGATTGAACCAGAGATGACAAGGGCGCGAGCGCGTTCTGCTTTAAGAAGTTCTTGTTTTACATCTGGAATTAGGTTGATTTCGATCATAGCTTATTTACCCTTTGTGCAAGACCAATAGCTGCAGCGAACTCAGAAGCAACGGTTGCAAGCTGTTGTTGGTCTGTTTGAGACACGTGCACCTTCTGCCACGGGTTCGCCATTGAAGAAGCAACACCTGTTTTTGAACTCACGTACTCTGCAAAACCAGGAACAACTGAGCCGTAGCCAGCGAGTAAAATGCCACCGACAGGCGTGTTCGGGTAACGAGTTTGGAAGAACTTGATAGACTTTGTGAGTTCAGTTGCAAAGTTTTCAAGTGTACCTTCAATTGCACGGTATACTTGGCCTTCAAGACGGTCTGGTGCAAGGCCAAACTTCAAAATGAATTGACGCGCTTGGTCTTCTTGAACGTTCAAGTTTTGAACTGCCGCTTTAATAAGTGACTGCACACCGGTTGGCACAGTACGAACTAGACGCGGGTTGTCACCAAAAGTAATAGCAAGGTCAGTTGATTGCTCACCAACATCAATAATTAAACGAGCGTCTACAATGCCACTTGGCAACAACGAACGTACCATGGCAAGCTGTGTTGGTTCAGCACCGATGACATTAAGGCCAAGGTTTTCGATAAACTCAAGACGCTCTTCGGCGTATGCATTAGAGGTGCTGGCAATAAGAATTTCTTGCATTTTAGGGTCATGCAATGAAGTACCGAGTACCGCCCAGTCAACCTTAGCTTCGGTAACAGCCATAGGAATAAATTGGTCTACTTGGTATTTAATAGTATTTCGAAGCTCGTTCTCAGGCATAATTGGCATTTCAATAACCGTTGTGAAGGTTTTGTTTGAAGGTAGGCCGATAATAACGTTTTTCGTTTTGATACCACTCTGCCCTACTGCAGTCATGATAATTTCACCAAGTTTACGAAGTGCTTCAGGTGATGAAGAGCTACTGGTTTTTTCATCGAGTGGCGCGTACCCGAAGTGAACTAAGTTCCAGACGTCTGGACCAGCTGAAGACAGCTGAACCACACGTACTGCATTAGTACCTATATCAAGTGCAAAGTAATCGCCCACGCCATGTTTTGCCATATTGTTCATCATTATAGCGAAAGCATAAGCGTAAAAGCAAGGGCATTTAGTTGTATTTTACTCTAGAATCGCGGAGGGAGTTCTTTTGTACTGACAGTCACGATACGGTCATTACTAGAACCATGTAGGCTGGCCCACAGGTAGGCTTCGCCACGTAAATTGAATACTTCGGCAGGTTTGCCAATATCAGCCCCTACGCCGCTTCCAGCCGTTCGGTACATGAATAATTTATTTGCCTGAACTGGACCATTAATCGTCAATTTCTGGTTACATTTGTTGCTTGTCAGTGCCGATGGACTGCCTGCAGCAATAGAACTACAGGTGTTTATATACCCATTTGTGCCCGTGCCGCTTGCAATCAGCCAGGCATCAACGTTTGTTACAGAATCGGCAATAATGATATTTCGAGCAATAATAATGACTTGTGGAATGTCGCTCACTTTCGTGAGCGCACCTGGAGTGTAGGTGATATTACTGGTAATTGTGACTGTTGCGTCAGGGTCGTTAATGACTACCCACTTCCCCTTACCTGCACCGTCGCTCGCAATTGGCTGTGAGCTTGAAACGTTCAAAGTTGTCCCGCCAATTGAATACGTTGTCGCAGAGGCTAAATCTTTTAAATCAACAGATGCGCCGCCGATATTACTTGTCGCTTTAAAGCGACCAGCGATATTTGGTGCAGTTGAGCTCGTGACATATCTTCCTATCTGCGCTACCTGACATCCAGTACCATTATTATTGCTTATAGTGAGCACACTTAAACTACACAAGTCCCCGGCAGCAGTACCGCCAACATACATTGCACCCGAGGCCATGCCCGTGACTGTACCTGAAGGGATAATCGCATATTCTGACCATGAGCCATAACGAAGGCCACTGTTGCCTGATGCTGATGTAGAAGTTGAAACATTCGAAACAGCCGCTGGAGTTGTTGTCGTTCCCCTACCAACTATCAAGTCGCTTCCGAGTACCTGAACTTTTGGCTTTTTCGAAACAACCACACATGATGGTGCGCTATGGTACCACTGGTTTAGCGTATTCGTATTTGTATACGGACGCACCGAAAGCGCATAGCAAACACGACTGCCTACTAGTAGATCTTCGGTTGTTTTTGAAGATGTAGGGAGCCCCGTTGAACCAGGTGGGAAATTTCGCGTCCCGTTCGCTTCATTCGTTGCACCGTTTCCGTAGTACGCCTGTGGCGCCGTTCCGTTAATAGAAGCGCCCGGTACGCCACCCGTTGATGGAACCACAAAACGCGACACTTGCCACGCAACGTTGCTGGCTGTCCCGCCACCAGTAGAAGATACTGATGGATTTGCCGTCGCTGTTTGGCCTGACTCAACACTACTTGAAGGATTAACGGTAATTGTTGGCGTTAAGGTATACGGCGGTAGGCGTGCACGGTTAACAACTACCGGTACTAAGCTGGTGCTACACGACCCCGTAGGGAACGAGCCGTTCGATGAATAACAACGGTAAATACCCACCGTAATAGTTTGGCTATCAGCGCCGTTGGCGTTATTCATTGCTAAGCCGCTCACATTCAAGTCAGCCGTTACCGAGCCGCCCTGCGTTGACCAAATGTCGTTTACACCTTGGTAATTTCCTCGGAACAAAACGTTCCCACCGGTAATTGAAAGTCGACTTGAATCTGGGTACGCGCCGCCAACAGTATCGGGCGTGACATTCACGGCATATACTGCAGACCAGTCATTTGCACCTTGCCCACAGGCGAAAATAGAACCGCGTATATTAACAGATGCAGTCGTATCAGTTGCACCAATATTGACACCCATCGCATAGTACCCGTCATCGGTTCCAGCCGCACTCGAGTTGTTAAACCAAATTGCTCCCTGTACCAAGCGGGCACTTGGCGTACACGCAAGTCTTGCACGAGTCTCGTCGTTGTTACAAGAGAACCTGTTAGAAGGACACGCCGCAGCATTTGCCGTATCCGCTGGGGTAAGTAAGCTCAAAAAACCGAGCGCAAGAACAAAAACCCCAACGAAGAACGTGGAGGTTTTGAGAAAGCGGTTTTTAACCATTTCCCTTTATACTTGAGTTTGCGTCGATACTGTCTGGTGAAGTAATCGTTGCGGCATTTTGCTTAATTGCCTCAATCCCAAGAGGGTTTGCGAGCTGCCCTGTAATGTACTTGCCTTGCCCTGCTAATGATTGCAGGAGGTTTGTAAACTTAGTCGTATCATCGATATTTTTTGTGTACGCTGCGTGAGTAAATTGAATATATACACAGTTTGGATCGGTTTGGTTATCACTTATAGCCGCAGCCGCTTTTGCGCTTTCTGCAAGTTTTGAACCATGGGCTTCGGTGCTTGTTTGAGTGAATGCTGAATTGTAATTCGCAATAACGCCCGCACACAACCCATTACTATTAACGGATGCTGCTTCCTTACTATCTTTCGACATGCCAAGAACAAATAATGTCGCCACTGCCCCAACGACTAAAGCAATCACTATTGCTAAAACAAGTCCATTTCCCTTTAACGCGATTTGAGAGTATTTCATTGGGTATGATTATAGAGTAACCGTAAGTGTAATTCAATTATGAGGTATAATTAAGTCTATTATGAATATTGCTGTACTATTTGGTGGAAACAACTCAGAGCGCGACGTATCAATTGCAAGCGGCGCCCAGGTCGTGAAGGCCCTGCGGGCGCACAATCACACAGTGACCGCAATCGATACTGCACACGGGGTTCTCTCCGAAGCAGACGAAGCTGTTCAATTTCAACAAGCCATTCACACCACCCCACCAACTCTCGAAGAACTTGCAAAACTACACGACGAAAATACCATGTTACGTTTAGTTGATATCCTTCGCCCATTCGACGTCGTTTTCTTTGCACTCCACGGTACACCAGCTGAAGACGGGCAAATTCAAGGCCTCCTTGAAGAGGCAGGTATTCGACACACAGGTTCTAGCTCGGTAGCTAGCGCCAACGCATGGTACAAAGACGTTGCTAAAGAAATTTTTATTCAGCACAACTTACCAACACCTCGCTGGATAAAAACTACCGATAGTACGAGCCTCATCGAAACACTTGGGCTGCCCATAGTTATCAAACCAAGCGACCAAGGCTCTACCGTTGGTATTACACTCGTTAAAACTGCCGACGAACTCGATGCTGCCATTGCTACTGCTCACCGCTACGGCGAAGTACTCGCAGAAGAATTTATCAAAGGCCGAGAAATAACCGTTGGAGTCTTAGCCGGCAAAGCGTTGGGCGTCGGTGAAATCGGCATTCAGCCTGATGGCATTTTCTCGTATGAATCAAAGTACCAAGCCGGTGCTATTACAGAGACGTTCCCCGCCGACCTTCCGAGTGACCTTTACCAACAAGCCCAAGCGCTCGCACTTGCAGCCCACCAAGCTCTTCAACTTGGCAGCTATAGCCGATCAGATTTCCGCCTTGATGAAAATGGAAAGTTTTGGCTCATCGAAGTGAACTCACTTCCCGGTATGACAAGTGGGAGTTTGCTTCCCCAATCGGCAGCGGTTGAAGGTATTAGTTTTGAAGACCTGTGCAACCGTATTTGCGAAGAAGCAATCGCAGCTTAACAGAGGCAGAAAAACTCCTGATATTGAAGTACTACTCACAACGATAATGATGTGTTAGACTTTCCTTAACAAGCATAAGGAGAGTTATTGCATGGCACGTCTACCAGTACCTGGAAGTGACAACGGAAATTGGGGTGAAATACTAAATGATTACCTATCGGCGAGTCATAATGCCGACGGCACGCTTAAAACTGGAGTCGTCAATGGTGCGATTCTTCAAAACGGCAGCGTCACGCAGACAAAGCTATCTACTACAAACAGTGCGTCTGACGGGCAAGTTCTGGCTACAAATGGAAGCCAACTGAGCTGGACTACTGTCTCGGGTTCTGGCTCGGTTGCTGATGCATCGTCATCAACCAAAGGTGTCGTTCAACTTGCTGGTGATTTAGCCGGTACCGCTGCTGCGCCGACAGTACCCGGCTTGGCTGCGAAAGCCGACAACAGCACTACTGTCCACCTTACAGGTAACGAAAGCGTTGCAGGAATTAAAAACTTTACCGGCACTCTACAGGTTGGCGGCCAAGCTGTCGTTGCAACAAATGATACTCGACTTACCGACCTTCGTACGCCAACTAACGCCAGCGTTACACCAGCAAAATTAGCTGCGACCGCAGCACCTACTAACGGACAAATTCTTAGTTACAACGGCACACAGTTTAACTGGGTAGCCGCACCAACCGGTGGCGCCGACCCTACTTTAGGTGGCGACCTTACAGGCACTGCGAGCAATGCACAGATTGCAGCGAATGCCGTTACGGCAGCAAAAATCCTTGACAACACTATTACTGAGCCAAAACTTGCTGTGTCTAACGCACCTGGCGCAAACCAAGTACTTACATGGAATGGCACCACCCTGGTATGGACAACTCCAGTATCTGGCGGTGGCGGTGGCGGCGGAGCTTACGACCTAGGTCGTGTTCGCTTCGAAGCAGGTTGGCCTTCAACTCGCCCAACTGGATACGCTTACATTGATTGGATTAAAAGTAGTTCAAGCGACCCGGACCCGAGCTCAAGTTTGATGGTTGCCGGCGACACAATCTCAGAATGGTCATAGTATAGTATGCCTGCGTCAATCATACAAAGCACTTCAGGTTCGCAAGACACTCTCGTTCAAACTCATACTATTACACTTCCAAGCCCCGCAGTCGCAGGCCGAGAAATTATTGTTGCATATGTCAGCACGTCCGGCGTAAGCATCGCTAACATCCCAACTGGCTTTCTTGAAGCTGCTAATAGCCGCAAAGAGTATACTTCTGGGCACTACATTTGGCATAAAACTGCGGTGGGTGGCGAACAAACTATTAGCGTCACTCAAAACTTAGCATCGACCGCCACTTGGGTAGTTATGGAAGTATCTGGCATCGCTGGTGTCGGTGCGCTTGTTGCGTCTGCGGAACGAGGCGAACTCGCCGACAATGGATACTATTCTACTTTAAATACATTTGAACCAACAGCTGGTGAACGTTTCGTTGTTGGCGCGCTGTCTGCGTCATCAGAAAATGCCACCCAAATTACAGGAGTGCAAGATTGGACAACGGGTAGCTTTACCCCACTTGCTACTGCTTATACAACTACCGTATCGCAGGGTATACGTATCAGCCAAGGAGTAGCAACGCAAAACAAAGTATTTACCAGCGGTGAAACTACTTTAGTTGGCGGTGGCTGGAATATAGCCACTCAATATGAAGTAGGGCTAATTGTCGCTTTTGATGTCGGCGCACCAGACCTCACAGCACCTTCAACTCCGCAGAATGTACGACTGACAAAACGCACAAAAAATAGCCTTTCAGTAGCCTGGGATAGCTCTACAGATAACAAAGCCCTTAAACGATATAATGTATACCTAGCGGGTATACAAGTCGCTACGACAACAGCAACAAATTATATATTCACCGGCCTTAATGAAATAACTGCATATGGGATTAGTATTCGAGCCGAAGACAATGCTGGAAATTTATCAATCGCCTCAAACACTCTCACGGCCACGACACTCGAAAATAACGGAAAATATGCGTGGACCGGAACGGATAAACAACTCCTTGGGACACGTGTGTATAATCCTGCAAACGACATTTCTGCACTCGTGCCCATTCCATGGGAAGGTGGCCCAGCATACTGGGAACAATTCTCAAAGACTGGCCAAAGTGGCTGGGAAGACCCAAGCTTCTTCCCTATCGTGGCGTTCTTTAACGGCGTGAGCAACAACGAAGAGGTTCAGTATGACAAGTCACTAGGAGTGAACACATATACAGGTATGGACGTAAACACACCGTTTAGCCTATTTGCAGATAATAATGTGTATTTCATTGGTGAAAAGCTAAACGACAGCTGGCCAATTGACGATCACACCGTTTGGATTGGCCGCTCAACTGACGACGAAGTTGATGGACGCTACAGTCCCCCATCGGCTGGCCGCGCTTATCTGCAAAGTGTTATCGACAATATTGGCGACGACGGACGATTCAAATGGGGCAACTACACACAGCTTGTTTTGCTAAATGACAATCCAGCGAACAACAGCGACTGGGAACAGTATGTGAACAACTACAGCGACGTCGTATCAATCGATATGTATTGGTATACTATTCCACTTGTTGAATATAGAGATAATTACATTACATCCGTCAAAGAAGACCATCGTCGAACAAGCTCAAGTTATGGCAAGATGATGAAGTCATTACGTATTCGTGACAGTGTCGACAGTAAGCTACAGCCAATCTGGAATTTCATCGAGAACATCAATGGAGGACCGGCTGAAGGCCCATGGCAACGATACATTGCACCAGGCGAATTAAAAGGTGCGGTGATGAGCTCTATTATTAACGAAGCTCGCGGTATTGTTTATTTCAATCAAAGCTTTACAGGTTCAATTGTAACTGGTGGTTTCATTCGCTACTCACAATACGCCGATCCTGACTTTGAAGGCCGCGCAATAATTAATGCATTCGGTGAAATTAATAATCAAATTCATCGCCTTGCAACAATTATTAATACCCAGTCATATGCTTACCATTTCGGTGCGTTGCTTGATACAATGTTGAAAAAAGTCGGTGGTCACATTTATATCTTTGCGATGATTGACGGTGATGGCCAGCCAGGCAGCAGAACATTCACTCTTCCATGGGGTCTCAGCGGCACGACTGTTGAAGTAGTTGAAGAAAACCGTAGTATTTCCATCAATTCAAGTAGGCAATTCACCGACACTTTCCAATACGAATATTCGTATCACATTTACAAGATTGCCATTTAGTCGGTCACTAAGCATTGGCTGTGTCCACCCCTGTTATGCTACAATAGCTATATATGAGTCTATCTATCGCAATCGTCGGCCTTCCAAACGTCGGCAAGTCTACACTGTTCAATGCCCTCACTAACAATGACATTTTAGCTGCCAACTATCCATTCGCAACAATTGAACCGAACACCGGAATTATCGCCGTCCCCGACGAGCGTCTCAATGTGCTTGAAAAAATGTATTCGGCTAAAAAGACTATCCCTGCTACGGTGACCTTCGTCGATATCGCTGGCCTGGTTGCTGGTGCAAGTAAGGGCGAAGGCCTTGGTAATAAATTCCTTGCAAACATTCGCGAATGCGATGCGATTGTTCACGTCGTGCGTGCCTTTGTGAACGACGACATTCTCCACGTTAATACTACTGTTGACCCTAAGCGCGATATCGAAGTTATCAATACCGAACTTATCCTCGCCGACCTTCAATCTATTGAACGACAAATTCCAAAACTAGAACGCGAAGCGAAATCTGACCCAACTGCCCGCGGCCAAATTGAAGAAATGAAAAAATTACAGGTTGCACTCGAAGCTGGTAAGCTCGCTTCTGAAGTGGAAGACGTGAATAAAGAAGTTATCCAAAGCCTGCAACTATTAAGTTCAAAGCCAGTTATTTACATGTTTAATGTGGATGAATTCACCCTTGGTGACGCATCGAAGAAACAAGAACTAGCCGACCTAGTAGCGCCTGCATTAAGTGTGTTTATTTGCGCAAAGCTTGAAGAAGAGCTTCGCGGCCTTACCGACACAGATGCCCAAGAGCTTCTTGGTGCGTATGATGTTTCAGAATCTGGCTTGTCACAGCTTGCCCGTGTCGCGTATACCACACTGGGCCTTCAGAGCTACCTTACGGCCGGCCAACAAGAAGTTCGCGCCTGGACTATCCATCAAGGATACACCGCCCCACAGGCCGCTGGTGTTATTCACACAGACTTTGAAAAAGGGTTCATCGCTGCAGCCATTTACGACTTCGACGACCTAATTACGGCTGGTAGCGAGGCTGCAGCTAAAGCAGCTGGTAAATTACGCACAGAAGGACGTGACTATGTCATGCGTCCTGGTGACGTTGTTGAGTTCCGATTTAACGTCAGTAAGTAAGTCGCCCCACCCACTACGCTTTCCCAGTTACCACCTAGAACCTAGGTGGTAATTCTTTTGTAGAGGCTGTTGGTACCCTACTTGTTGAGCCTGTAGAGTATGCGGCTGCCCAGAAATAAGCATCCGGACGAAGGTTGAATACTTCGGCTGGGTCACGAGCTTGTGCACCAATGCCAGCACCAGCTGTTCGGCGCATAATAAGATGGTTCGCTACCACCGGCCCGTTGACGGTGAGTTTTTGATTACAGTTTAAAGTAGTAACAGTGGTTGTTTCAGCAACGCCACCTGCACCACACGTATTAATTCTTCCATCAATACCAGTACCCTTAGCAATCAACCAAGCATCAACATTTGTCACACCATCTGCAATGATAATGTTTTTTGCAATAATAACTACCTGAGGAATATTTGTAACGTTAGGTATAGCGCCAGTCGTATATCGAATATTGCCACTAATTGTTACTGTCGCGTTTGGCGCGTTTATAACTACCCATTTGCCCGCAGGGATGTCTGCAGAACTTGCAAGCGACAGTGATGTAAGGCTTGTTTTATATATACCCTGCATAGCGTTCCCTGTAATATTCACATTCGCCACGTTAATATTTTGAGTCGAGGTAGATATTGGGAAACGACTCGCAATGTTAGGCCCAAGCCCTGAGTTTGAGTAACGGCCAACACTCGTATCATTACATGTCCCCGCATTCGAGTTGGTGAACGTCAATACGCTTAACCCGCAGAGTGCGGTCGTTGGTGAACCGCCGACATACTTAGCACCCGAAGCCATTCCCAGTACTGTTCCGGATGGTAGAATGCCATATTCAGCCCAAGAACCGTAATTAAGGCCCGTAGAAGCAAGCCGTGAGGTTGATGTGACGACATTCGATACCACACCAGCACCGCGTCCAACAATAAGGTCACCACCTGTTATTTGAACCTTTGGTTTCTTCGCTACGACCATACAGTACAGTTGTGAGTGTCGCCAATCAGCGCTTACACCTGAGTTTCGCTTAACAGACATTGCGTAACAAATTCTCGTACCCGCTGGTTCGTCAGTAATATTGCCATTCCCGTTATAGCCGACAGTCGCGTGATATCCATAACCCCCAGCTTCAACACCAGAGCCTGGCGTTGTTGAGATACACTGTGAGTGGCCCGCAAAGTAGGCGCATGGAGTTGTTGGACTCACACCACCAGTTTTATTCACAATTGGAGCACCCGGAGCATACTTCACCTGGTACATTTCCCACTGAATATTAGGGTGTGATTTAGTATCGCCGGTATTCGTCACTCGGCCCGATACAGGAACAGCTCCCCCACCACTCTCAATCACGCCACCATCTGTTATGTTAGTAATTTCAGGAACTAATTGATAGCTAAACGGAACAGCTGCACAGGCAAAGCCGTTAGCGCCCGCAGCACCATTATTCCAGGAGTGGGATATCCATTGAACTCGCTGACAGAGCGTATTACCTACGTCGCTTTGCTGTACATCATACAGAGTATACGGGTCAGAAGGGGCCCCGGTTCTTGCGCGCAACTGCACAAAGGTAGTCGCGGCCGCACCGCTTGCATTACCGTTAGGTTGAATTATTGAATTCCACCCATTAGTAAACCCTGTTTTCGCAACCTCGTAGTAAATAGTTCTATCCATATTATTAGGTCCAAAATTTCGTAAGTCGTGGAACCAGTTGAGGCGATCGCCAGGTTTTGCGTTGATAGTCCCATTAGTAGCAAGGTTCATATTTGCAGTCTGGCCATTTTGGATATAGGTGACACCCTCTACGAGCCACTGCGCTGGTGGTGGAGGAGGTGGAGGTGAGAAATTATAACAAAACCAGGCAACGTTTGAGCCAAAAGTGTATCCACCCGTAATACTTCCCGGCAAGCTACTGTACAGCGCTTGTGCAAATGCATAGGTAAGCCAGTTACCACCATCGTTCCCGTTGTAATCGGTGTACGTACCGTACGACCCTGCTCTATAGTCATAAATACTCGAGCTCGTTATAAGTCGGTTTGGACGAAGAACAATAAAGGCAACAACCGAGTCGTTACCGGTATTACGACAGGTAGCTGCCACGTTCGCATAACTACCACCGTTTCTTAAGTCAGCAGGGCCACCGGCGCCACTTGAGCTAAATCGGTACCAGCCATAGCCGTTGTTAGTGTGTGGCGCACCACCACATCCATTTCCACACCCACCACCGGAACCACCACTACCAACACCACCTTGTGCGAAGGTATCTTGTGGCGCAATAATAACTGCAGTTACAGACAGCGCAAACAGGGCAAAAACAAACCCAAACAGGCGAAATTTGTTATTCACCACCAACACCATCTAAATCACCGACTCCTGGTTGCGCTTTACCTTCTGGCGAAAGTGCAAATACAGGGGCTTCGTACATAAATAACGGCGGGTTGTTGCGAATATTGTTGTCAGCGTACAAACCTTCGTCGTGTAGCTTCTTTACGGTTTCATATGCAAGCTTTGAGCCTTCGTAATCTTCTTCGTAAATTGCAATTAAGTACAGCATAGATTGGCAGGTAGGATCTTGTTCGTACCCAGCCTTGCCCTTAATTTCGGTCTTTACGTTTTTGATACCTTCAACATCAAGCGATGGAAGTGTTTCGTTGTTACGGAAACTAACGTACATGGCGTCGTTATATTTGCTGACGACCTCTGGTGTACAAACTATTTTTGCTGTGACAACCTTTGTATCTGGCCCAACCCAGGCGATTTTTCCAGAAACAAATAAGGCGACTGCGGCCCCTACTACCAAGAGGAGTATTACACTGACGATTATTGCTAATTTTTTCATAGACCCACTATTCAAGTTAACTTACGATATCTAACCATAACTGTAACGAATTTAGGCTAAAAATGGAATGCTTAAGCGCAATTTAACCCTAGAGAGCTTTGAGTAAATAGAAGCGTTCTTGGTTGCCTTTAGCGCCCGAAACGTCGCTATCGCGCTTATCGGCAATAAAGAAGCGTTCTTTTGCCCAGAATTCAAAATCTTTTAAGATTTGACGACGCATTGCATCGTTCTTAATAATACCTTTATTAGTTTGGCCCTTACCCGCTTCGAATTGCGGTTTCACCATAGCGACAATTTTCGTATTCTTGTCACTTAATTCGCGGGCGATGTGCGGCAAAATATCCCGAAGGCTAATAAACGACACATCGATAACAATAATATCTGGCATGACAGGCTCTCGGCCTGGTTTTGCTGAAATTCTAAAGTCACGAATGTCGGTTTTTTCATGCAGTTCGATACGTTTATTGCCCCGAAGGCTAGGATGAAGTTGTTCAGTACCAACATCGACGGCATATACTTTTGTCGCGCCGTGCCGCAGTGAATAATCGGTAAAACCACCAGTACTACTGCCGACATCAAGCACAATCGTGTCTTTGAAGTTCAGCTTTAGTAGCTCGGCAACACTGGCGAGTTTCAGACCCGCCCGGCTGACGTAGCGTTCTTTCTCAACCATCTCTATAGTAGTTGGGTCGGACACAAAATGGCCAGGTTTCATAATAACCTGACCATTTACTTTCACTTCACCAAGCTTAATAACACTCTCGGCTTGAGAACGGGTTGGCGAGAGGCCAATTGCAGTCATGGCAGCATCAAGACGCTGCTTCACGACTAATCTTTCTTTCGTTCGCGGTATTCACTCGTAGTAGTATCAACAGAAATAACGTCACCTACTTTAATGAATGCTGGAACTTTAACGACAGCACCTGTTTCAAGTGTTGCGTCTTTAAGGACACTACTAGTAGTATCGCCCTTTACAACGTCTTCAGAATACGTAACCTCAAGGTACACGTTTTTAGGAAGTTCAACGTTGATAATACGCTCGTCGAATGACTGAAGCGTGAGCGACTCACCTTCTTTAAGGAACTTTGAAGCTTCTTCAATAATGTCAGCTGCAAGCTGGAACTGTTCGAAACTCGTTGGGTCCATAAAGTAGAAGTTATCAGCATCCTTGTAAAGATACTGAACCGTTCGGTTACTTACTTCAGCTGAATCAACGCGTTCCTGACCTTTAAAAGTTTTAGGAATAACGCTGCCGTCGATAAGGTTCTTCAACTTAACGTTCACGATGCTTCCACCGCGACCCATTACTTTTTGATTGTAGTCAGTCACACGAAAAGGCTTGCCATCGATTTGCACGACGACACCCTTTTTTAGTTCAGTTGGCTGGTACGAAGCCATGGAATTATCCTTGAGCTACGAATGGAAGTAACGCGAGGTGACGGGCACGCTTGATAGCAGTCGCTAGTTGGCGTTGTTGCTTAGCGCTAAGGCCAGTTTTACCGATTGGTTCGATTTGACCGTACATGTTAATGAAACGTTGTAGAGTTTTGACATCTTTGTAGTCAAAAAAGGCAGGCGTATCTTTCTTAAGTCGTTTTTGCATAATATTCTTTCTCCTATAAATGATTCCTTAGTCGTTCAGACTAGAAAGGAATCTCGCTTAAATCAATTGGTTTGTCATCGATGTCTTCAATAACGACATCTTTAGATGAATTGTTGCTCGAAGAGCTAGAGTTTGATGAACGTTGGCTAGAGCCACCGTCTTCACCGCTAGGGCCATCAAGGAAGGTAACATCAGTTGCAGTCACTTCAATACGTGATTGCTTCTTACCTGTTTCTTTGTCGTCCCATGTATCTTGGCGCAAACGGCCTTGAACAAGGACACGACGACCCTTGGCTAGGTATTGGATAACCAAATCACCAAGTTTTTCCCAAGCAGTTACGTTAAAGAAATCTGCTTGATCTTCTTGACCACCACGGTCGACAGCAATGCTGAAGCTGGCGATTGTTTTACCAGTTGTAGTAGTACGTTGTTCCGGGTCACGTGTTAAACGTCCCATTAGAATCACTTGGTTGATGCTTTTAGCCATAATTCCCTATCTCCCTCTTCTTACTCTTTAGTTTTCTTCGGTTGTGTCGTCTTCTGAACGGTCAGCTGCGCGCTTAGCTTGCTCTGCAAGTGCTGCACGTGCCTTTACATCAACCTTTACCAAGAGGTAACGAAGTACTTCATCAGTAATGTTGTATGTGTTGCTGATTTTAAGTGGCGCTTCTGGTGGAAGTTCGAGGTCCATGTATACGTATACTGCGAAATCTTCGCGGTTGATAGCGTATGCTAACTTCTTTTTACCCCAGTTGTCTTCACGGACGATAGTACCGCCTGCGTTCTTGATGATGTCACGTACTTTAGTAAGTGGCGTTTCCAAATCTGCTTCGAGATCTGGGTGGATAAGAACTGTAAGTTCGTATTCTTTCACTATTTTCTCCTTTTGGAATCCGATGTGTACCGGATACTCATACGTTACTTATCGTAATCTATGAGCTTGAGTTATTAACAGTGGTAATTATACACTATCTCCCCTGTTAAGGCAACCAGGGTACCTCTTAGTATGACAAGGGATTATGAGATTGTCTTGAATTTAAAACCCCCAACGTGAATTGGGGGTTTTCTTTATCTATCCGAGGTCTTCTTCGTCAGCACCTGCTGAAGTGCCGAACACTTCATCTACACTCGATATAAGGACGTCACGCGGCCGTGCGCCGTCTGCTGGGCCAATGATGCCTTGTTCTTCCATCTCTTCAACGAGGCGGGCTGCACGAGCATACCCTACGCGCAGTCGACGTTGCAATAAGCTGGCGCTCGCTTTGCCACTATCGACAACTACACGAACGGCATCTTTATACATGTCATCATTGCCATCGTGGTTCGCATCGAAGTCCATAACAACTCCACCCTTGCCGTTCAATTGAACAGGTTGGCTGACAACTTCATCGTTATACTGTGGTGGTGATTGTTGGCGTAAGTGGTCAGTAATCTTCATGACTTCTTCGTCAGTTACCCAAGCACCTTGCACACGCTTTGGCTTGCTCATAGAAGGCGTAAGTAACAGCATGTCACCTTGGCCAAGAAGCTTTTCAGCACCCATTTGGTCAAGAATTGTCCGTGAATCAATTTGTGATGCAACGGTAAAGGCAATACGGGCTGGAACGTTGGCCTTAATAAGCCCAGTAATGACGTCTACAGATGGACGCTGCGTCGCAAGCACCAAGTGCACACCGACGGCACGAGCTTTTTGGGCAAGACGTACGATAAGTGATTCAACGTCGCGAGCGGCAACCATCATAAGGTCGGCAAGCTCGTCGATAACAATGACAATGTATGGCATTGCGCCGTTTTCATGCTGTTGGTCGTGACCTTCGTCATCAGTAACAGTAATTGTTTTCTTGCTGTTACGAATCATGTCGTTATACGTTTTAATGTCACGAACCTTGTGCTCAGCAAGTAGCTTGTAGCGGCGCTCCATCTCGTTAACGGCCCATTTCAAAGCACTAATCGTCTTTTCAGGTTCCGTAATAACAGGGGTGATAAGGTGAGGAATGTCCTCGTATGGCGCCATTTCAACTTGCTTTGGGTCAACAAGAATCAGCTTCATTTCGCTTGGGCTGTTGTGGTACAACAAGCTTGAAAGCAAGGTGTTAATCATCACCGACTTACCTGAACCAGTTTGACCGGCGATAAGAAGGTGGGGCATCTTGTTCAAGTCGCCTACCACCGCTTGGCCGGCGATGTCTTTACCAATAGCGAATGGTAGCGGTTCGGTATCGCTTGTCCACTGCTTGCTGGTAATAATAGAGTGCAAACGAACGTCAGCAGCCTTACGGTTTGGCACTTCAATACCCACAGCCTTTTGGCCAGGGATTGGTGCTTCCATACGGAGGCTTTGGGCAGCAAGGTTCAGGGCGATGTTCGTTTCAAGTGCGGTAATTTTAGTCAGCTTTACTCCACTTGGGGGACGAAGAGTATATTGAGTCACCTTCGGGCCAATGTTAGCACCTTCCATTTCAACGTGGATATTAAATTCAGCAAGGGTGTCTTTAATAGTTTGGGCATTTTGTTGCACGTCACCTGGGTCAGCTGGAGATTGCTTCTTCTCAAGCAAATCAACACTTGGTGCTTTCCAGTTAGGGTCAGAAACCGTAACCAAGGCAGCTTTATCTTCGGCAACCTTGTCTTTCACGACACTGTTACGTAGCGTATTGAGGCGAGGGTTTTTCTTGTCCATGGTTTCGTCGGCACCAAGCATCGGTACACCGGCGTTCATCTTGAAGTCAGCCATAGGTGTACTACCCTTTGGCGTTTCGATTGCGGCTGCGTTACGCATAACCTTAACATTCTCGTCGATTTCTTTAGTGTCGCGACGAGAGAGTTCCCAGATTTTCTTAATAATAGTAATTGGCGAGACACGAATAATAAACAACGCGGTTAACAGGATGAGGAGGATGTAGATAAATGCAGCCACTCCCCCATCAACGAGCATCAACATGCCACTGTTTGCGGTTTCACCTACAAAACCACCAGTTGTTTTGCCGTCGGCGTTTTTAAGAAGGCCAAAGAGGCCGGCGAACCACACAAGTTCAACAGCAGTTGCGAGTTTCATCACAAAAGGAATGCGGTTGTTTTCAGCGCGGAAAATTTCAACAGCTACATAAATAAATACAATCGGTACGACGTACACGCCATAGCCGATGGCTGACATGGTTGCCATATTAAGCCAATCAAGTACAGGGCCACCGAGGCCAAACCAGCCAAGAACAATCATCAGCGAGAAGCCAATGAGAAGAACAGCACCAACCTGCGACCAAAAGCCCTCCGGAAGGACGTGTTGCGGTGAAGTGTTGACTACCTTCTTTTTACTAGAGCTGCGTTTTTTCTTTTTTGCCATCTGTTTATTCATTATAGGGGGTTACGCCTATATCTTATAGCGTATATTATAGCAAAATTTACCACATTTTGCAAGAGGCTTATGGTTGGTGATTATCAGGGGTACAGGTATACTACGGGCAATTGTCCAAATCATTCGAAAGGTGGTGAGGGCGATGCCCCTCTCAATTACAGCCCTGGTAAGCCTGAAAGCAAAAGACTTACCCGCGAGCGGCGGTACGTACCGCATAACGTTCGACAACAAACTGGTTGTCACAGCAATCACTCCGGTAGGGAGCAGGTCCTTCCCCCTCATCAAGACTGCCCTGGAGCAAGGTTTTCTCGCTCCCAAGGAGGAAGCGTTTTGGCGCGGTGCATTTGCCCGTGACAACTTCTCACCCCTAGACGCAGAGAACCAGAAGCACATGCGTGAGTTCTGCAAGACAAATGTGCTGAGCTTCGCCGAAACGCTTAAGGGCCAAGCTCCCCTACGCGTGGACATTCACGAGTACGACAACGAGGTTGGCCGATACGTTGAGTTTCACGGCGTTGTGACGTCGGTGTTCTCAGTCGAGCTTTAGTGGAAGGACTTGAACAGTGGGCAAAAAGGAAGACAGAGAGCTTGTTCGCAAGTCCTTAATCATCCAAGTTATTGACCTCGCGCTTGAAGAAGCTGACAAGGTCGACTACGAAAAATTGTTCGAGGTCACCCTCCCTCCGCGAGAGATTCCCGAAGGCTTTCACTACGGCGAGATTCGCGGCGAAGTCGAAACAGCTGCCACGAAGACCGGGTTGGTTTTCATGGGTAACGAGCGGTGGACCTATCGGTTTTACAAGAGAACTCCCCGCTCATAGCTCCGCGCTTTGCGTTGATGCCTATTCAGAAATGAAAAAGGCTCCGCATAGCGCGGAGCTTTTTTCATTTGGTGCGATTTTATTCGCAGCGGTTTTAACTAGTAACCGCGAACGTCTTTTGGACCCTTTGGTTCGACAGTTTCAGTGTCTGGAACCATTGGTGCTGGGAAGCTTTGAGGCGCTGGGCGCTCGTAGCGAGGTTCAGGTGGACGAAGGTCTGGCTGAAGTGGACCTTCAGGTGCTGCACTTTGGCCGCCGAAGCTAGGACGTGGGCCACGGTTTTGATTATATCCGCCACCGTTGCGGTTGCTTTGTGGGCGTTGGCCGCCGTTATCTTGCTGAGGGCCGCGGTTATCACGGTTGTCACCTTGTGGACCGTCGTGTTGCGGTTTGCCACCGCCACCAATTTCGTTGATTACTGGAATCACGATTGGAGTTCGGCGAGTTTGGTCGTAAAGAACGTGCGTTAGTTCATCTTTAATTTCCTTCTTCACTACATCGAGGTCGACACGTCGGCCGCTAAATGTACGAGCAACTTTTTGCTTCAAGTATTGGCGGATGATACCCATAAGCTCTTCACTATCTCGGAGGTAAATGAAACCACGAGAGATGATGTCTGGGCTGGTAAGTAAACGGCCGTTACCCTTAGCAACGGTAAGTACCACGACGAACATACCTTCTGTCGCCATGTGGATACGGTCTTTAAGGACTACTTCTGAAACGATAGCTCCAGAGTCATCGTACATAACACCACCAACTGGTACGCGACCAGCCTTTTTAGCAGTTTCGCTGGTGATTTCAATAACGTCACCGCTGTCACATACAAAGATGTTTTCGCGCTTTACGCCACCGTCTTTTTCAGCAAGAACAGCGTTGTGCGCCAACATGTGGAATTCACCGTGAATTGGCATGTAGTATGTTGGGTTAAGCGCAGTAATAAGCTTAACGTGGTCATCGTAGTACCCGTGACCTGAAAGGTGGAGTGGGCCGATACCGGTAAGGTGAGTTTTGCCGTTTTGGATAACTTCACTACCTTCACGCATCAAACCGTCAACAGTACGAGTAACGTACTTTTCGTTACCAGGAATAGCGTTAGAGCTAAACACAATAATGTCGTTGTTCTTAATTTTGATGAACTTGTGTGAACCAGAAGCCATACGGTTAAGAACGGCGCTAAATTCACCCTGTGAACCAGTACAAACGATAGTCACCTTTTCGTCTGGCATCTTGATGATGTCTTCCATCTTCACAATAACGTCTTTAGGAACAGTAATTGTACCTGTACGAAGTGCTACTTCAACGTTTTGAATCATTGAGTAACCGGCGAAGGCGACCTTACGGTTGTTTGCCTTAGCTTCGTCAAGAATAAGTTGCATACGGTGGATTTGGCTTGAGAAACAGCTAATAATCAAACGATTGTTTGCGTGCTTTTGCATGACTTGGCCCATGCTCTCTTTAATATCGAACTCACCGTGAGTGTGTGAACCTTCAGATTCACAGTTGGTGCTTTCGTTCATAAGCATAAGGATGCCTTCTTTAGCAGAGATTTCAGTAAGACGTTCGAGGTCGAACTTCTTGCCGTCTACTGGCGCATCTTCGAAACGCCAGTCACCAGTGTCTACAAGTACACCAAGTGGTGTACGGATAACAACTGCTGTTGCGTCTGGAATTGAGTGGTTTACACGCACAAGTTCGATACTGAAGCTATCACCAAGTTGGGCACGTTCGTGCGCTTCTGGGTCAAGGACGTTGTAGACAGGTTCGAAACCACTCGTCGCTTCTTCCATGTTCTTCTGTACCATAGCCAAAGTAAACTTTGAACCGTAAAGAGGCGCAGGAATTTGGTGAACAAGGTGGCGAACTGCACCAATGTGGTCAAGGTGACCGTGAGTAAACACGATACCGCGAATTTTGTGCTTGTTTTCAATAAGGTAACTAACGTCAGGAATAATGTAGTTAATGCCTGGGTAGTCAGCGCCTGGGAACAAGAAGCCCATGTCGATAACAATGATGTCATTATCGTATTCGATAGCCATCATGTTTTTACCAATACCCATTTCGCCAAGTCCACCAAGTGGAATAACGCGAAGCTTAGGGCCTGATGTACGAGGTTGCTTTTTGAAGTCAGCAGCGCTGAATTGGCGGCCGCCGTACCCGTTGTAAACAGATTTGTTTACTGGAATATTAATAACGTGTTGTGAGGCACGTGCGTTTACATCGTCACTTGTACGACGTTGCGCGCGGAACACTTCACCCCTACGGGTTTGCGTGTTCGCAAGAACAGTGTTAGTTGATTTTGGACGCGGTTGGTTCCGCGGTTGTTTTGATGTGTCGTCACCTTGCGGTGTTGAGATTCGTTGAGAACCCATATATGTTTTTTCTCCTTTTCATTAAGAAAATTTATGTATTCAGTTTAGATACTTATTAACAAGTGTGAGAGGCTTTACGGATTGACATTGTCAGTCTTATATCGATTGCCCTCTCTGAAACAGTGTGTCTATTATATCATACCGGGGTTACAGTCGCAAAGAGGAGAAATTTTGGAAATAAAATACCGCCCTACCGTGGAGCTCAACCAATAAAACTTGGTGAGCCCCACGGGAGTGGGCGGTTAGGTTTTGGCGAAGAGCTGCTTTCGACGAGTGTCGACGAGCTCAAGTGCCACGGATAGTCCCGTGAGTCGTTCACGGTCGACGTACTCGCTGAGGTCGCCAACTACTTCGCAGATGATGCGAAGCTGTCCAACCTCTCGCCAGCTAGGCCAATTAGCTTCACCAGCGACGAGACTCGCAAACCGATGCTTGCGGGGATGGTTCAGACCGTGAAGGTACTCGAGGGCCTCGAAAAGCCAATTCTCGTCGTACAAGTCATACAAAGCAAGATGACGGTCTCGCCTTGCAATCTCGTCACGAATGAGCGGAATCAGCTGATCTAGATGTTCACGAATTTTCACCACTTTGCGCGGTGCCATAGCGACTTCTTTCTACTGAGGGCCGAAATAGGCAGATGGGATGTATGCCTCGTGCTGTGCGAATGCTCGGATGAGCAGCTCTTTGCGTTCGGCGTCGACGGCGCTGGGATAGCGCTTCTCCATCACCGATTTAACGACGTGAAGCTGTTCGACAGACGGAACGCTGAAGCGGTATCTCCCCTCTTCGACGTGCGTAATGCTCGCGTGCAGCCCAGACACATTCATGTCTGAACCGGTCAAGAAAGCAATCGCTGCCTCGAGGAAACCTTCCTCTTCGAACCGCTCCCCTCCAAAGACTAACGGACGACCTTCGCGCATCAGCGCAAGGATGCGATCCTTGCAGCCGACTACGTCGAACTCGTTGTCTGCAACGAGGTCCATCAGCTGGCGGCACCGTTGGTCGTCGATGACGTTGGCTTCGTACGGGAATTCCGGATCGGTGACGATGCCGAAAACCGCGTTAACGATGGCCTGCACCTGTTCGCGCTCGAGTTCGTCGAGCTTGATGGGGTACGTGGGCAGAAACCGTTGAACGGTAACCAAGTTGGAGCCTGTCATGAAGTCGACAACGCTGCGGACGAGCTTACGCTCGAAGGGATCGACGCTGAACGACAGTTCACGAACGGCGTGGTCGTAAAGACGAACACGCTCAGCAGTAGAAATGGGTGGTTTGGACTGAACTGTTGACTGAGGTGCCACGATTTCCCCTCTCTAATGGGAATTTCATTCGAGGAATTTCCTAAAATAAATCGTTGATGTATATTATAGCAAAAAAGTGCTAAAAAGTCAATAGGCTTACGGTTGAACTACTACTGTAATTCGTGTAGTTTTTCGATGACCATCGGCACTTTTAAGAAGTCATCAATAAGCGTTTGACGGAGTGAACCGTTATACAGGGCTGCAGCCGGATGAAACAAGGGCATAATAACAATTTTATGGTTGCCAAAGGCTATTCGCTTCGGTTGGCCGTGCACCTCCCCTATTTTCGAACCAGGCAAAAAGTATTCCATACTGTGCCGACCCAGTGTAATAACGACTTTCGGATTAATAATTTTAAGTTGCCGTAAAAGATACGGCCAAAAAGCAGCTTTTTCTTCAGGTGAAGGGTCACGGTTCTTAGGCGGCCGATACTTCACGATATTCGTAATATATACATCGCTGCGCACCATCCCGGCTTCTTCAAGCATGACGTTCAGGAACTTACCGGCAGCACCGATAAATGGAATCCCCTGTTCGTCTTCTTTTTTACCGGGCGCTTCCCCAATAAACACAATGTCGGCGTCCAGGTTCCCATCGCCCATTACTAACTGAATAGCTTGTTCAGCTAATGCAGGCGTAATGTTTTGAGCGATAATCTCTTCTTCAAGAGCACGCATGGCGTGGGCTTTTTCGTGATGAGGCATAGTATTAGTATACCTCGGGTGTGAACTACTTCGTTTGTTGTTCGCTTAGGTACTTGCCAAGGGCTTGCGCTGCATCTTTAACAGATACTGATTCGTCGAGCTTTTCTACAGCATCACGGTAATCGTTAGCGGCTGTTGAAAGGCTTTTAGTTGAAGCATTTAACTTGTCTCGAAGTACTTTGTATTCTTCATACTGAGCGCCAAGAGGGGCTGTTAGTGCTGTTACTTTTTCATACGTCGTTGCGTACTCTGCATAGATACCTGTAAGCGATTTCACGTATGCATCGAATGCAGAGTTAGGTAAATCACCCACTTCAGCGAGCTTAGCTGAACAATTTTTCAGTCCTGCGATTCGTTCAACGCTTCCTGTTGTGTCGCGAGCTTCGTCACAAGCAACAACTCCCGGTCGGGCTTTCTTAGCAGACTGGATAATGTCACCGGCATAGGCTGTATACGTAGTCATCTTATCGTTAAATGTTTTGTAGAGTTCTTTCCCGTCGCCAACGTTCACAGCTTTTAAGTCACCGAATTTTGCGTTCTCATCTTTTAGCTTAGCAAGTGAATCTTCAGCGTCTTTAACGGCAGTATTAAATTCGTCATCAGTGTCTGAACCAAGGCCTGCAGTTAACATGCCTACGTTACGCGTGAGTGATGAGTTAGCAGAAGAGGTCGTATTGTACTGTGTTGTCGCTTCCCTATAATCTTCGGCAGATGCACCAGAAAGTGTTACATACAAAAGTGCGCCAATAACGGCAAGCAGTACGACACCTCCGATAGCACCGATAATTGTAAGGAGTTTCTTTTTCGATTTCTTAGGCTCTGGTGTTGGTGCCGCTGTTACGCCGGAACCAATTGGCGAAACCGGAGCTGTAGCTTCTGGTGCAGGTGTTACTTGTGGGCTCGCTGGAAATAATACGTCAGGCGTAGCTGCGGGAACTGCCGGGCTCGTTGGGGTCATCGGTTCAACAGGTGCCACTGGCGCCTCTGAGCTTGTCGGTGTCATCGGTTCAATAGGTACTTCAGTGATTTCGGGAGCCGCTGAGGCTGGAGTGGTTTCTGGTACAGTTGCTTCATTTGAAGGGTCAGTTGGGTTCGGGTTCATGTTACTCCTAAAAAATAATACTTAAGCTATTTCTTAGTATATCAAAGTTACAGTTGAACTACTTCTCCGCCGAGGTTTTTCCTAAAGAAGGTATCGTGGGAGATGAAAAGGATTGCACCTGTATAATTTTTAAGCGCTTGTTCAAGCTCTTCGATACTTGGAAGGTCAAGGTGATTTGTCGGTTCGTCGAGTACTAGAAGTGATGGGCTATCAGAAAGCATATCAATTAACTGCAGACGAGCTTTCTGACCACCACTTAATTGAGATACAGGAATGTTCGCATCGTTTTGCGTAAATAGATAGTCTGCCATAAGCTGACGAACTTTTGTGTCCCCTATCGGCAAGCCACGAGACAAGTAAATGTATTCAATCGCTTCACCCAGCTTTTTCGAGAGCCACATGTCAGGCGTTTCCTGTTCATACACACCAACGCGGATTTTCTTATCGACGTCCATCGTACCGCTAAATACTTTGGCGCTAAATTCGTTGCCAGTGACCGTAGAAAGCAATGTTTTTACCATTGTTGATTTACCGGCACCGTTACGGCCTCGAAGCTCAAGGGTTTCACCTTCACGAATTTGGAATGAAACATTCTTAAAGAGTGGTTTATCGTATCCAAGCGAAACGTCAGACACGTTCACAAGCAAGCGTCCGAAACCTTCGTCGCCATTTACGCCGCTTAGGCGAATGTTCTTTGCTTTAAACTTCTGGTACTGTTCACCAGTTTTAAGGCCCATGTCGGCAACTGAATCGCTATCCACCCAAAAAGTAGGCCGTTCTTGCTTTTCAAGCTTCGCAAGTTCATCGCGAGAGGTTTGCTCAAGGCGTTTGAAACGTTGAATCGTACTAGGTGTACGCGATTTCTCTTTGAAACGTTGGTATTCAATAATTTTAGCTTTAAGGTTGGTGATGCGGCGTTGCACCATTTCAAACTCGTTCATCATACTGCTGGTAGAGCCAGCGTTTTGGCGAAGGTAATCACTATAGTTACCCTTGTAGCTAATAATTTTTTGGTCTTTTACTTCCAAAATACGGTCAACCGTTTCAAGTACGTCGCGGTCGTGAGTAATGACCAGCATTGCTTCTTTCGCGGTGTTCATCCACTGCAAAAATTTGTCTTTCGCAACGTAGTCCATGTGGTTGGTAGGTTCGTCAATTAACGCCAGTTGGGCTTTAGAAATCATCACCTTGGCAACTTCGACAAGGCGCTTTTGACCACCGGAAAGCTCACCAATTTTACTGGCAAGCTTCGTACCGAGCTGGAAAGAGTCCATGGTTTTTTCAACTTCGTTTTCAATGTTGTAGTAACCCAGTGAATCGAAACGTTCCAGCGCTTCAGAATACTCGTGAATCATCTTCATGTCGTCACCCATAACGAGTGGGTGGTTTTCAAGAATATGCTTCAATTTGCCGTAATGCGGCAAATCTTGCAGGATATATTCCATAACAACCATGTCTTCGAAGCCATGGTGTTCTTGGCGAGTTGCGATAATTGAAACGCCCTTACCTAAAGAAAACTCACCCTGAAAATCTTTATCTTCTTGCATAACAATACGGAACAAAGTCGTCTTGCCTTCTCCGTTACGGCCGACGATTCCAACCTTCTCGTCATCCTCTACGAAAAACGAAGTATTCTTAAAAAGAAGCTTATCGCCAAAAGATTTTTCTTCGATGGTTGCAGTGAGTATCATACAGCCTACCATTATAACAGAGGTAGTGCACTCTCGCATAATTGACTTTTAAGCTTAATCGTGATATAATGGCAATTAATGGAATTATTCGGAAACGAAAAACCCGGCAAAGAGCCTACTACTGAAGAGCTCAATCTGCTTCTTGAAGACTCTTTTTCACTTATGAGTAAAATTCTTATTGAGCATAAAGACGACGAACACCCTCATATGGTTACTCTCTCCGCCACTACTACGGAAGCCGAAGAGAATAATAAATATGGTATGCTGACAGTTATTGATATTGGTGACGACCTTGAAGTAAAAATCGATGAAATAAATAAATATCCTGAACTTAAGGACAACACTACCGAACGATACACGTTGAGTGTTTCAAATGATATCAGCACCTATCTACTCACTACATCCGGAGTGCAGCCTAATGTCATTGAAGACGCACTCATGGGCGAGGGAGACGACGAAGATTATGCACGAGCTATTGATGCATCTGAAGAATACATCAGCGAGCAAACCCGCCCTGCAACACCCGACGAAATAAAGCGCCTCGCCTACCTGCTGGAAATTGCCGCCTACGGGAACGTACAAATCTATTTCGACAACTTTGAAATGAGGCGCGAACACGATTACGACGTGTACGACCTGCAGAAACGCAATGAGATTGAACGCCAAGAAAATGAAAATCACCCGGAGTAATACCGGGTGATTTTTTAATGAATACCGTTAAACTTATTGTTCAACGTCAATCATTGTAAGGCTCAGGCGTCCGCGCTCGTCGATACCGGCAAGCTTCACGTTCACCATTTCACCTTCGGTCAAGATATCTCCAACGTATTCAACACGTTCGTTCGACAGTTGGCTAATGTGTACCATTCCATCTTGGCCAGGCATGATGTTTACGAATGCACCGAAGTCTTTAATGCTTACCACTTGGCCGCGGTAAATTTTACCTACTTCAGCTTCTTCAGTAAGACCCTTAATCCATTCGATAGCTCGGGCAATACCAGCTGGGTCAGAACCAGCAACAGTAATGAGGCCGTCTTCCTTGATGTCAATCAAGGCGCCGGTTTCAGCAGTAATCTTGTTAATCACTTCTCCACCCTTACCAATAACTGCACCAATTTTTTCTGGGTTGATTTTAATCTTCTCAATACGTGGTGCGTATGGGCTGAGTTCAGTTCGCGGTTGAGCAAGTGTTTCTACCATGCTTTCTAAGATGTGTGCACGGCCAATCTTTCCAGCAAGGAGTGCTTCTTTCAAAATAGAAACAGGAAGTCCATGAACCTTCATATCCATTTGCAGTGCAGTAATACCCTTTGATGTACCGGCAGACTTGAAGTCCATGTCACCAGCGAAGTCTTCAGCGTCAGCAATGTCGCTTAGTACGTAGTGCTTGTCGCCGTCCACCATAAGACCCATAGCAATACCGCTTACCATTGCGGTGAGTGGGACACCAGCGTCCATAAGTGCTAAACAGCTAGAACACGTTGCAGCCATTGAAGTTGAACCGTTTTGGCTCATGATTTCCGTGACACTACGGATAGCGTATGGGAAATCTTCTTCAGCTGGAAGTACAGGAATCAGCGCACGTTCCGCAAGGAAGCCGTGGCCAATTTCACGACGGCCTGGGCCACCGAGTCGTTGTACTTCACCAACAGTGTAGCCTGGGGCGTTGTAATGGTGCATGTAACGGCGCTCGCCATCAGTAATTTCCATCGTATCAACAATTTGTGAATAACTCAGTGGTGCAAGGGTGACGACGTTCAACGCTTGTGTCATACCACGAGTAAAGATTGATGAACCGTGTGTTCGTGGTAATACCCCTACTTCGCTTGAAAGTGGGCGGATTTCTGTAAATTGACGGCCGTCAGGACGAACATTGTGTTCAACAATACCCTTACGAACATCGTTGTGAAGCGCAGCGGTGAATGCTTCGTCGTATTTGCCGTGTGCATATTCATCTTCGAACTTTTCAAGCATATCAGCGTGGTACGCACGGCGAAGTTGGTTTACCATTTCGTTACGTTCCGGGTATGGCTTACGAATCGCTTCGCCAAGTTTGCCGTCTACCCATTCGTTAGCAAGTGTTTGAAGTGCTTCATCCGGAAGAACCAGTGTGTATTCTTGAGCAACGGGTTGAACCTTAGCAACAAGTTCTTGTTGAAGTTTAATTGCTGGTTGGTAGTGCTCAAAAGCCCAAGCCAACGCGTCGGCAACAACTTCTTCAGGTACTTCGTTCGCACCAGCTTCAACCATCGTAATACCACTTTCAATACCGGCAACCACAAGGTCGAGGTCACTTGCTTCACGCTCTTCAGGGCTTAAGAAAGCTTTGAACTCACCATTTACTCGGCCAATGCGAAGGCCGGCGACTGGACCATCAAATGGTGTGCCAGTAAGCATGAGGGCAGCAGAAGCTGCAATCATGGCAATCATGTCTGGACGGAAGCTTGGGTCGAGGCTTAATACACCCGCAACGACTTGAACTTCTTGGCGGTATCCCTTTGGAAAGAGTGGACGAATTGGACGGTCGATAAGACGGCCAATAAGCACAGCTTCGTCGCTTGGGCGGCCTTCTCGTTTAATGAAACGGCTACCGCTAATTTTGCCAGCTGCATAAAACTTTTCTTCATAGTCGAGGCTGAGTGGGAAATAATCTAGTACAACTGGGCGTGTACCAACTTGCGCAGTACCAAGAACAACAGTGTCCCCGTAAGAAACAAGTACGCTCCCTGTTGAACGGAAACCGACGCGGTTTACTTCCAAAGTCAAAGGCTTGCCTTCGAATTCGGTCGTGACTTTAATAATATCCTTACCGTAAGGGTTGATTGTTGGCATAAAATGGCCTCCTTGTTTAAATTGGCCCACTCTCCTGAAGATTGTCTACTTAGGTACGAGCAAGTAACGGGTACAGTGTTTCGAAATTACCTTTCAAATCGCTCTATCCAGCACTTAGTCGCGTGGGTTGTATCTATTATAACAGATATCGGGTACCTCCCCCACTTGAAACATCGACAACCTGAACACAAAATTAAACCCGCAAGCACAGAGTACTTGCGGGTTTAATTAGACTATTAAAGTTTATAGCCGATTTCTAATACGTATTGGTGACTGATAGTCCGGATCTTCCGGGTCGTCATCAGGGTTATGGTCAATGGTAGCAATTTTTGCTAATTTATCACGAATATCTTTTTTAGACTTCAAGCCTAGCTCGGCTTCGGTTTTGAAGGTATCTTGTGAATTAACGATATCAATAGCTTGCTGTTCAAGGAGTTCAAGTTCAGCTTGCAGTTCTTCTGCGCGTTCTTTCAGTTCAAGCGCAGCTTCATCAGACTCGTCGTCGATGTTGGCAAGTACTTCTTGGTGTTCAATATATGTACTTCGATACTCATCGACAATTTCAGTCATGGCCTCGTCGTTGGTCTCATCAATTGCCTTAAGAATTTCGTCGCTCGCCATAAGGAAAGGTGAACTTTCAAAGTCTTTGGCTGTTTCGCCAAGAATCGTATCGGCTGCCGCTTCAAGTTCAGTAGGGCTAGAGGTGTAATCGATTGCTAGTTCAGAAACTGCATCTTTAAAATATGCGTCTTCGTTCTCTGCAACTTTCTTTAGATAAATTCCGTTATCGTGAGTAGACCTTCGGGGTTCTTTACTTGTGGCAGCATCGCCGTGATTTTGTTTACGATTGTCGAATGTTTTTGGTGTTTGTTCTATTAAGCTCATGGTTAACATTATACATAATATTGTATATTTGTCAAGGTTATGGTTAGAGTTAACACCTTAAACGTTCTTTGAAACGATATCATGCACCATATGCATATAGGTATCCGTAGCACTTTGAGCCTCCACTAAGAACGTATCGCGGTCTAGCCATTTATAACCTTCATGCTCCCAGCTTAAAGCAACTTTAGGTCGAGGGTTTATAGTGACGACGTACAGCGAGTACTCAATACCGTGCCTAGAATAATCGAGGCCTTTATACAAAAGCTCCATGTCTCTTGAGGAAAGGTTGATTCCTGCTTCTTCCTGTACTTCGCGTATGGCCGCAACGTCGGGTGACTCGCCTGCTTCAATAGTGCCACCAGGTAAATCCGGGTCGTTCGGCAGCCGAGGGTGGTTACCTCGCCACAGCATGAGATATTTGTTTTGTTCATCAATAATTAAGACTTTCGCAACACCCATACTATACCTTCCTTAATTGGCTTTTAAACATCCTTACGTACTGGCCGTTCTTGGCAACGAGCTCGGCGTGTGTCCCCTGCTCTACTATCTTACCGTCTTCAAACATGTAGATAATATCGGCTTTTTCGATAGTGGTGACGCGGTGGCTAATAGTGATGATTGTCTTGTCTTCTTCTTTTAGTAGTCGTTCGAAAATGCGTGATTCTGCTAGGGCGTCGATAGCGCTGGTTGGTTCATCAAGCACGATAATTGGGCTATTGCGGTAAAAGTTTCGAGCTAAAGCGAGCCGCTGCCATTGCCCACCAGATAAATCAACACCAGGTGTACCGTCGTCATGTTCTATCCATTGGTTCACATAGTTATCTAAGCCCTTAGGAAGCTTTTCAAGGAAGGTTCGAGCTTCGGCTGCATCCAAGGCGGCTTCAAAGCGTTCGTTGCTGACAGGGTGCATGACATCGCCAAGGAGGATGTTGTCACGGGCAGTGGCGAACGCGTAGCGGTTAGAGTCTTGGGTTAATACACCGAGGTACTTATGCCAATCGTCGCTGGAAATTTCCGCAAGGTTAGCATCGTCAACATATACCGTCCCGCTGGTTGGTTTGTACAGGCCCAGAAGTAACTTTACAAAGGTTGATTTGCCGGCACCATTCTCGCCAACGATTGCTATGTGTTGACCCTGCTTAATGGTAAGCGACACATCATTTAACACCATTTGCTCGTTGTTTGGATAATGGAACGAGACGTTTTCAAAGCGGATAGATTTCGGTAATTTCCGGAGGCGTTTCGTACCCATTTTAGAGGTTGGGAGGTTCATAAATTCGTTGTAATCAAACAAGTTAGCAATGTCTTCATCGATACTGCTAAGTTGCGACACGAAACTTCGAGAGCCGCTCAGTGCACGCGACACAATTTGCTGTACATAAATGAACTGACCAACCGGCTGAGTGTGGGCAATAATTTGAAGAGTGATGTAAATTAGCGCCACCACTTCTGCTGCTGCTTCAAGAACATCCGCACCAAGTTGCTGGCCAATGTATTTACGCTCAAATTCAATGCGGACTTTTTCATCCTTGTCGCGCAGCTTCATACGAAGGTCGAGTAAGTGGCGGACCATCCCATAGAGGCGAAGCTCAGCAATGGCGGATACCTGGAACATGTTCCACTCAATCATGTCTTTTGCACGGCGAGTCTCAACATTGCTATTCCAGTGTTCAACCTGCTTACGTGACAACCTAAATTGAATAACCACACTTGGGATAACTGCGGCAAGCAAAATAAGCGCCAACCACCAGCTCACGAATATCATAGCTACAACCGCTGCTATCAATGATATTAAAGAGGTAAAAATTGACGCGAGCCTGTCGAACACATACGCGAACAGGCGGGCAAATTGTTGCGATTTGTCGAATAAGTCGGCGGTTTCTTTATCGTCGTAGCGCCAGAAATCTAAGGAAAGGAACTGTTCATATAGTTGGTCACCGATGGCTGCATCGATTTTATAGCGAACAAATTGGTTCACGTATTGTTCAATACTTCCCCATGCAGTCAGGGCAACACCAAGACCAGCGGTAATAAGGACATATTCAATAGCGCGTGTGCCTGCATCAGCATCACCAGCGTAGGCGCTGGCGAGGGCGGTTGTCGTGAGAGCCGCAAAGTAGGTTGTCACAATTGGCAGAATAGAAGTAATAAGCGTACCCGCTAACTTTACAAATACTGCGAGTGGCGATGCTTTATACGTAATAGCCGCAACGCGAGCAATACCCGTTACTTTTTGACGGGTGTTTAATTTACGACCGGCTGTTCCTGGTTTACGTCGTGGCATATCGTTTACTAGTATACTGCTTTATAAAAAAAGAACCCCGCTATTTGCGGAGTCCTAGTTTTACGACGACAGCTTTATAAGCTTCGAAGTCTTTTGCCTCTAAGTATTTCAGAAGGCGTTTTCGGCGTCCTACCATCTGCACGAGACCGCGACGAGCCATGTGGTCGTGCTTGTTCACCTTAAGGTGTTCAGTGATCTCTTTAATACGTACAGTAAGAACAGACGCTTGAGCTTGTGGGCTACCAACGTCAGTTTTGTGCGTTTGCGTCAGGGCGAATGCCTGGGCTTTGTTTTCTGCAGTTATCATCGAGGGTTATTGTATCAGAGTTTTACACAGGTTTCAAGGGGTGTAATTGTAATAATAAAAATAAGCGTATGCATTGACTTTTAATCTGTTACGTGGTATAATTCAATACGATATGGAACGTTCTAGCTCCACTTCGCACCGAATCTTATCCGTACGAAGTATCTTAACTTTTGTTCTCGTCGTCATAATCACGACTCTGTTATCCGTACTCATCAGTAGTCAAACTACTCATGCTGCTGACCCTACTGCAGCCTGGAGCGGTGAATCAATTATTTACGATGGTCACGGCTACACGCTAGCGCCTGATTTTAAAGATACCAGCAATACTATCCCCGCTGGCGCCACTGTGTACCAAAGTGTTCCGCAAACTGCCACTAATGGCGACCGAAAAGTATTTGTCCTCTACTTCACCTCTGGTGTTGATCCTCCTACTGCAAAAACTGTTAAAACTGTTGAGTTTACTTACTCGGCAAGCGGTGGGCTTTCTAACCCACAGAACCAAAAAGATGTTACTCTTACCCTAAAGGGTGAAGAGGACGAAAATTCTTCATGTTCTGTCAGTGGTATTGGCTGGATTATCTGTCCTGTCAGCGTATTCCTTGCTGAAGCAATGGATAACGTATTCAACATTCTTTCTGAAATGATTAAGGTACAACCAAGCGTTCTTGGCGACCAGAACAACAGTATGTACATCGCCTGGAACGTTATGCGTAACATCGCTAACATCGCCTTCGTCATCGTTTTCCTTATTATTATCTACTCGCAGCTTACGAGCTACGGCGTATCTAACTATGGACTTAAGAAACTAGTACCGCGATTAATTATCGCGGCTATTCTTGTTAACGTATCATTTATTGTTTCGGCGCTTGCTATCGATATCTCAAACATCCTTGGATACTCTATCCAGAACGTGTTTAACGATATACGCGAGAATGTTTTCAACTTAACCGATGACAACTTCGGCTCTGCAAACGACACTGCAGCAAACCCATGGAGCAAACTGACTGCCCTAGTTCTTGCCGGTGGTGGTGTGTATGCCGGTGTTGCCTACGCAGCCAGCGGTGGTTTGTACTTACTTATTCCATTACTGCTCGGTTTGATTCTTACCCTCATCTTTGTCGTTATCGTGCTCGCTGCTCGTCAAGCTATTATCGTTATCTTGGTTATTATCGCGCCAATCGCTTTTGTGGCGAACTTACTCCCTAACACTGAGAAGTGGTTCGACAAATGGAAAGACCTCTTCATGACTATGTTGATATTCTTCCCGGCGTTCTCGCTTGTCTTTGGTGGTTCACAACTAGCAGGCCAACTTATTATTCAAAATGCCGGCAGCAATATTATTACTGTTATCTTCGGTATGGCTGTGCAAATTGCACCGCTTGTTATTACTCCCCTCTTGCTTAAGCTCAGTGGTAGCCTGCTTGGCCGTATTGCACAAATTGCCAACAACCCAAGCAAGGGTATTTTGGACCGCAACAAAAACTGGGCCAACAGCCGCGCTGAACACGCGAAGCAACAAAACATCGCGAAGGGCGCCCGTTGGTACAACCCAGCGAGCTACGGTGCCGGCTTAGTAAAGAACTCTGACTTCCGTAAGCGTCGCCTAAAAGACCGCACTGATGCTTACAAGCAAACCGGCGATAACGAATACCACGCGTCTGAAGGCTACGAAAAAATCCACACTATGGCTGAGGGTGCTAACATCGATAAGCAAAAAATCGAGAAGCAGAACGAGGCACATATTCAAAGTGTTGTTAATACTCGAGGCTCAAGCCTTAATGTTAAGACAATCGAACTTGAAAATGCCAAGGTTACGGCTGAACACGCGACTGAAACAACAACCGCTATGTTAACCGAGTACCGATCGGGTGGATACAATACTAACGGCAACGAACGTCTTGCTCGCCTTCAAACTAATATGGCCGAAAACGTGCTGCGAACAGCATCGCAAAAGCAACGTGGCCAATCTGCAAATTACGTTCTTCAAGAAAACATTGCTACGGCTATGAATGAAAACCGAGTTATTGGTCGTGATACCGAAGGTCTGCTTACTGTTGCCGCGGGTATTGGTGGTGGTAATGCCCAAATTAGGGCTCAGTCTTCAGCAACTGCGACTATTCAAAAACTGCGCCAAGAAGCTTTGGATAACAACAAAACACTTATTCGCTTCGAAGCGCAAAAGACCGGTAAACGAGGTGTTGACCGATCGCGTGAAATTATCGAGCTGTCTCAAAACGCCAACCCTGCCATCCGTGCACAAGTTACTCCCGACCAACTTGAAGCCGCATACGAAATGCAAGCCGACGATGGCCAAACACTTATCTTCGAGCAAGGTCGTGCGTCTCAATATACTGACGATCGACTTCTCGACCGTGTAATCGAACGTAACGCTGGCGTTATGAAGCAAAAGGGTGCGTTCCACCTTCAGGCCAATCCTCAGTTAAGTTACAACCGTTACTTAGAGAAGTTCCGTGCTAATAAAGATAGTGATAAGTTCGAAGACAAACTTCAGTACTACGACCTCGAGACTCACGTCATGAAGGCTGTCGATAACGAAGCTGATGTACGTAAAGTATTTGAAGCAGATATGCAACGCTCACGACTTCAAACTCTTGCCGCTTCTAACGCTGAAAATCTCGGTGGCATCAAGTTTGGTACCTTCGTTGATACCGCTACAAACTTTGACTCCTATCTTCAGACATTGGATCTTGCTCCGGATAGTAAAACAAAGCGTGCAATTACCGACAAGAAAACTATTCGCGATATCCACGGCGCGATTCGTAACGCCCTAGAAGATTCAAGTATTCGCGGTAAGATGAACGACCGTGTTGATGAAGCTCAAAAAATGGATGATAAGTTATCAGAAATTTTAGGAATCGAAAAATTCAAACGACCTGCCGAAGGGCGTGTTACGCCAGCAGGCGAACCGGAACGTCCTCCGACTGGTGATTACCAACCTCCAATTACCGACCCGGCAGAAGGCAGCCCTAGCGAAACAAGTAACGAAGACTAGTCTCTAGTTAAACAGCGACGGGTGTTGCGTCTGCAACGTCCCAGTCAGCCACTTTAGTGCGGCGAAGCTGTGAACAGTAAGCTCCAGTTCCAAGCACCTTGCCGATGTCCTCGGCGAGTGTACGAATATACGTTCCACTACTTACATGGACGCGGACTTTTACTTCGGGATATGTGTAATCAATAAGTTCGAGTGAAAAAACGATTACCTGCCGTTCGGGCATTTCTACTACTTCACCTTTACGGGCCAAGTCGTACGCTCGGCGGCCGTTAATCTTAATAGCACTAAAGATAGGCGGACGTTGGGTTATTTCGCCTGTAAACTGCTTTAAAGCGGCTTCTACGGCTTCTTTAGTTGGTTGCAGTTCAGATACGAGCGTCAATTCCCCTTCTGGGTCTCCAGTGGTGCTGTTATGTCCTAGAGCAATGGTTGCTTCATATACTTTATCGAGTTTTGAATAGTTACCAGCATTGCGGCATTCTTTTCCCGTCACGATAATCATAAGGCCAGTTGCAAACGGGTCGAGTGTTCCCGTGTGTCCTACTTTAGCTTTCTTGCCAATTTGTTGGCTGAGTACTCGACGGACACGTGCAACAACACCAAAGCTGGTAATACCAGCTGGCTTGTCTACAAGAATCATTCCGTCTTCAGTCATGAGGGCTATTATACCCTATTGAACTTAACCAGGGATTTTGAACTGGCCTGGGTCGTTCGAAGGCGCTGGAGCAGGAGCTGGTGTTGCCTCGAAAGAATATGCACTGGTTGGTTCTGGGGCTAAAATGTCGCCGAGAATTTCAGTTTGAGTCGTTGGTTCTGGAGTGATATCAAATGGCGATACTGGTGATAGTCCAGGTGCAGCAACTGGAGGAAATGCAGGAGGAAACGCTGCGCCTTGTGAAAAGTCAGGCAACGGTGGAGGTAATGGCAAACCGAGGTCTACTGGTGCAGGTTGAGCGACGGGTTCTTGAGTAAGCGGCGCAATAACGCGTTCGCCACCAACACCGAAGGTTGGTGCTGAGTTATCAGCAGATGTATTGCTTTGTTGGTCGATAGACTCGCTTAATGCGTACGCTGAGTGCACTTCATCATCAGGTGTTGAGTTAATACCTACTGAACCTGGTGCAACTTCTGGAGTACCTGGAAAACCAAAGGCTGTTGAACCTAATGGGTTACTTACTTGAGTTGCTGAATCGCCTCCCAAGTAGGCGTGTGACAAAATTGTTTTGTTTTGGCCACTAATCGCTTCACGACGAGAGTCTTCAGCGGCTTGTTCGCTGGTGGCGTTTAACGTTCCACCGAGTGACGGTGCGCTATCGTCGCTATCGAGTGCATAGACACTTGTTACGTCTTCAGAACGTGGCGCTTCGATAATTGGAGTATCGAAAGGATTAACAGCTGCCGGAGGCAGTACTGGCTCTTCTGGTTGAATTGGTTGTTGTTCTACTACTTCGGGTGCTTCCGGAGCTTGTTCTACTTCAGGTGTAGGTTCTGCAATAGCTTCAAGTTGCGCTTCGGCTTCTTCAACAGCTTCTGGTGACGGTGAGTAAATAGGGTGTGGAGCTTCTGGAGCGACGTGTTCAGTGACAATTTCTTGTGGCTTTTCACGGATTCGTTCGTCGAGTTCGGCGAGTGTTTCAGGTTCGCTATCGTCAGCCTTGTCTTCCTCTTCGTCGTGCTTAATAGTCAGTTCATCTTTATTTGCGGTAGCTGGTTTTTCACTTTCCTCTTCGGTAACTTCTACTTCAGGTTCTTCTAGAGTGACTTCTTCTACAGGTGCTGCGGTTTGAAGTTCTGTTGCAATAAGCTGTTGGTCCGCGCCGGCTGTCATAAGTTGAGCAGCGACGGTCATTGCCTTTGAGGTAGTGTGTTCGTTACTAAAGCGGTCAGTTTGGGCGACAATACCTGTCAAGAGCGCTGTTGCGATTGGCGCGTCAATGAGTGGCTTCTTTTTGTCTTCTTTAAGGGCTTCAGCAAGGCCGGCAATCATTTCACTAAGACTGCTTGCATTTGCATCGTGCCAGTCAATACCACCGAGGTCGCTGGTTTGGTCACCAGCTGAAACAGTAATCACTGTTGCGTCGTGCAAAATTTGACCGTGGTCTTCCATAGCTTGGTCAAGGTGGTCCTGGCTATCAACACCGAGCGCAATAACAAGTTCAACATTGTAATCACCCTGGCTAAATTCAAGGTCATCTTTGTTGATAGTTGTTTTGTAAGGAGTAATAAAAATCTTTACTGAGTCACCTTCTACTTTGTAACGTAGGTGGTCAGCTTTTTCTTTATTGAGGGCGATAATAAAATCACGGAGGCTATCAGTTGTTTCATCGAAAGTTTTTTCAGGTTCCAAGAATGCAATCGCGGGAGGCGTTTCACCACTGAAAATTGCCGTAGCGTACTTCTCTTGCTTATCAAATAATAACGTTAAACCAAGGGCAGCAGAAAGGGCATCAACAGAAGGGCTGTTACTTACCGTCACTAAGATCTTCGAAGCTTCTTTTATCTTCTCGACCACTTGTTGTTTTGCTTTTATGTCATCCATGGTTTTTGTTTTAGTCCGTTATTTTTTAGACGCGTTTGCCTCACTATAGCATAAGGTTTTTTAACCCGTCAACAAAACTATCCCCTAACCTTTACATTTCGTGCATTTTACTCTATAATCACCCCTTGAATAGACAAAGCAATTTGTCAAAGAGTAAATAAAACAAGCGAAGGAAATTCATGCCAATTATCAAATCCGCTATTAAGCGAGCAAAACAAACTATTAAGCGACGCGAACGTAACATTGTTACAAAGCGTTCATTCCGCGATGCAATCAAAGAATTTAACGCTGCACCAACTGCTGCTACCCTATCAGCTGCACAAAGTGCACTTGATACTGCAGTAAAGAAGAATGTTCTTGAAAAGCGAACTGCTTCACGCCGTAAAGCACAACTTTCTAAGATTGCTAAAGCAGCTGGCGTAAAGCTCGCTACTGGCACTAAGAAAGCTACTACAGCTAAAGCTCCTGCTGCTGCAAAGCCAGCCGCTAAAGCTACGGCTACAAAACCTGCAACTAAAGTTGCTGCGAAACCTGCTGCTGCAAAGAAGCCTGCTGCTAAGAAAACAGCTGCAAAACCTGCCGCTAAGAAGTAATTTACTCTTGCTCTTAAAAACTCCTCTTTTATAGAGGAGTTTTTTTATGTCATTTTTTACTACGCGAGGTCGAACAAGAGGCGTTCAATTAAAAGCCACGGCTCTGCTTTAGAAATTTTCATGTCGGCGTCGGTTTGGGCGAACTTTTTAATAATGCGTGCGACACCAGGTTTACCAAGGCGACTTGCGTGGCGTATGAGTTTCGAGGCTACAAAGGGGTGGATAGCAAAATCTTTACTTGGGTTTTGCGTGTCGTCGCCGTAAGCAACCGCCGCTAACGAGAATGCCTGTGAAGAAATAAGGGCGAACGTGGCGTACGGGTCTTCCTGGAGTTCAAGAGTACGCAGTATATCGCGAAGTGCTGCCCTATTTCCCGTTAAGGCTGTTTCGAATAGTTCAAAAATATTTTCAGATTCATTGGCGATAATTGATTGGTTGATAGTGTCGGGTGTAATTTCATCAAGTAACGCCAGAGTCTCTAGTGCATTCGCCAGCAACCATTGGTTCACCCCCACCCTACCAACAACGTGGTGGACAGTTTTTCTATCGAGTTTTAAGCCTTGGGTTTTGGCGCGAGCTTCAAGCCACTGTTCAGCTTTTTGGTAATCACGGTCGGTCCATGCGGGAAAATCTTGCATACGGGCGACTTCTTTTAAGGCTTTGTAGGAAACGGTTCGCTTGTCTGGTTTTTCATCAACCAATACTAGGTGAACATCATCAGATAATCGAGGCAGCCAGTTTGGAAGTTTTTGCCATAAAGAACTATTAGAAGATAGGTCGGAAATAATAACCAGGCGCTTATCGGCGAACAATGTGCCGCCCATCAAAAGGTCGGGCAGCTGGCGGAGTTCGAGGCTCGCACCGTCTACGCGTTCGGCAACGCCATCAAAGCCAGCCACAATGGCCTGTAAAGCCTCCTGGCGCTCGAAACTGTTATCCCCTGTTAGCAACGTAATCATATCTTAAGTATAGCCTAGATAACCTGACATACCGGACAGGTGTGCGTTCCCCTGCCAGCAACGCGTGATTTCTCGATAATTGCACCACAACGAGGACATTCTAGACCTTCACGGCGGAAGACTCTCGCGAAGTCCATGTAGCTCCCCTTCTTACCTTCGGCGTTCACATATGTGCTGTTCGACGAACCGCCCTTTTCGACAGCTAAGTTCATAACAGCGCGCATCTCTGAATACAAAAGTGTCATTTCTTGTTCGGTAAGTGAATTTACTAAACGTTTCGGGTGAATTTTTGCACCCCATAATGATTCATCGGCATAAATGTTTCCAATACCAGCAATAACAGACTGGTCCAGAAGGGCTGCTTTAATATTTGTCTTCGGTCGTCGTGCAAGACGTTGAATAAAATCATGAGCCGTAAATTCTGCACTCAGTGGCTCAGGACCAACTTTCTGCATAAAAGGAATGTTCGGGATTTCAATTGTAGGTAGTAATCGCACCCAACCGAACTTTCGCTGGTCGTTAAAGAACAACTTCGTGCCGTCTTTAAAACTGAGAGTTACTCGGGTAGATTTATCGGGAAGTTCATTTACTAAGCTGTCGTTCGGGTGGCCAGCACCAAAACGAGTGTCGCCAACAAACACCAGCTGACCCGTCATTTTTAAGTGAATAACTAAAGAATACTCAGATGAGAGGTCTATCATTAACACCTTTGCACGGCGGCGAACGTCGATAATTGAAGCGCTAATTAAGAATTGACGAACGTCTTGAGGAGTATTGGGAAATCCTTTTTCAGTATCGTGCACTTCTCCATTAACAACCTTCCCAATAATTAAACTGGCAAGTCCACGGCGAACCGTTTCTACTTCTGGAAGTTCAGGCATAGAACCTTTCTATAAATCGATTGCACGAATAAGCGTTCGTGATTCTGGAATTTGAGCTGTAAACAAGTTGCTTAGTTGGGCAGCACTTGCGCGAAGCGTACCCTTTGAACCATCACAGGTTGATGTCCAGAGTGTTTCGATTGCCATGTCGTTACTTAAAATACTAAATTCAGATAGGTTACCGGTTGCACAGATACCACGAACGTCACTATTAGCATCTTCACCCTTAGGTTCGTTACCAGCTGTCATTTTTGCTAAGTTTAATGCGTTAACGAATTCTTCGTATGCAGCAGTGTTATTACCTAGTGTTTGTTGAGAAATAACCGTACCTAAGTAGCCGTTGTATGTGGTAATTTGACGACTAGTTGGTGAGATAACAATTCGATATGAATGGAAATTTTCGTCGGCTACAATTGGGCCACGAACTGACATACTCACACTGCTTGAAACAGAAGTGCTAAGGAGTGAAGCAACAGTTGTATCGGTCACCTCTTCACGAGATGAAGAGCCTGAGAAAAAGATTGCTCGAGCTCCTGAAATAAGTGCGACGATTGCGATAATAACAATAACAACGACAAGGATTGTCGGTAAGATTCGTGAGTTTTTATACTTAGCCATAAACCTACCTTAATCCGTTTTGCCACCCCTGTCAATGAGGGCTTCTAAATCTGTTATCGCTTGTTGGAAGTTTAAGTACTGGATTGTATGAATTCCAATCGCCTCGGCACCTTGGCAATATTCAAAAATGTCATCGATAAAAATACACTCCTCAGGCAGTACGCCCAGTCGCTCAAGGGCAATTTGATAAATTTCAGGTTCAGGCTTAATGTAGCCTTCATCGCCCGAAGCAACGACAACATCAAAAAGTTCATCAAGCTGCCCAGGTTCAAAACGAATATCAAGCCGTTCGCGACTACTAATGTTACTCAGCATAGCGAGTTTAAAATCAGGTCGCAGTGTTTTGACGTAGTCAACAAGTTCTTCGTTACGAATTTCACCGCTTACTTGTTCAGCTAAAAATTGTTCAGTAGTGATACCGATAAGTTCTGCCATTTGCGCGGCTGTTTCAAGTGGGTCAAGATATCCCCTGTCAGACGCACGGTTAATGTCGTGTAAAATCACTGCCTTTTCTGGGTCAGAAGCTTCAAGCGCCTGAGCACGGATTTTATACGGGTTACCAATAAATACACCAAAACAATCGAAAATTACAGCTTTAATCATTACAAATCGCCCCAACTTGTGCCACTATGCACATCTACTTTTAATGAAATTTTGAGTTCAGGCGCGACGCCTTCCATAATAGTCTTCAAAAGCTCACTCACCTTCTCAGCATTCTCTTTTGCACACTCAACTAAAATTGAGTCGTGAATTTGCAGAATTTGCTTACCTAGGTCGCCAATCTGTTGGTCAACTTGGAGCATTGCACGTTTCATAAGGTCTGCTTCAGTACCTTGAATTGGCATATTTGCAGCAGCGCGCTCAGCCCCGGCGCGAACCATAAAGTTGGTGCTTTTAATATCAGGTGTTGGACGGCGGCGACCGTAATAGGTTTCAACGTAGCCTTCAGTGCGAGCTTTCCCAAGTGTGTCGTCAATAAACTTGCGGATTGGTTTTCGAAGTTCGAAGTACTGATCAATGAAGTCTTTAGCTTGAGGGAATGACATACCGGTAGCAGCAGACAGCCCGTGTGGACTCATGCCATAAAGCACACCGAAGTTAATTACTTTGGCAGCACGGCGCTGGTCTTTCGTAACGTCATCCATTGGAATGCCGTATACTTCACTAGCTGTTTTTGTGTGGATATCGACATCACCGTTGAAGTCGTTAATAAGCACTTCGTCGTTGGCCATAATTGCTGCGAGACGAAGTTCAAATTGTGAGTAGTCGGCACTGACCAAAACGTTGTCGCCTTCTGCAATAAACGCTTCACGAATCTGTCTGCCCTTTTCAGTACGAATTGGAATGTTTTGTAAGTTTGGCTCGGTACTACTAAGGCGTCCCGTTGCAGCAACATCCTGGTTAAAGGTTGTGTGAATTCGGTTATCGGCATCAACCAATTTTGGAAGTGTATCGACGTAGGTATTTTTAAGTTTTGCAAGTTCACGAGTGGTTTCAATAAGTTCAATAATTGGGTGCTGGCCACGAAGTTTATCAAGCTCTTTTTGGCCAGTACTGTAGCCAGTTTTACCTTTTTTTATACCTTGGGTTGGAAGTTGAAGCTTCGTAAATAACACTTCCGAAAGCTGCGCTGGGCTACCGATATTAAATTCGTATCCAGCCATTGTATACATTTCTTGTTCGAGTTTTTCGTGTTCATCCCCAAGCTTCTCGCTAAGATTTGCAAAGCGCTCAGGGTCTATCTTTACCCCTGTTCGTTCAATTTGAAACAGTGTGTAGGATAATGGAAAATCATAATTATAAGCGATGTCCGCCAAGCGCGGTTCGGCTTCGAATGCAGTTTTTTGAACCTCATAAACTTGAACAAGCCCAGCCAGAATAGCAAGTGGGTCTTCGGTTTCAGAACCAATAAGTGCAGCGACTGACCTGTCGCGTGCCAGTGGGTCAAGCAAGAACGCACCTTGGCGTAAATCGTGCACATCATCAAAGCGCGCAGCTGCGCCAAGTTTATCAAGTGCATGGTACAACGTCTTCGCGTCGTAACTAACGGTTCGCGCCATAACGAGTGCGTGCCAGAAGTTACGGTCGACATCTTTAATGGCTTTTTTCGATGCACTTTTACCATCGATCGATATCCATACATCGTCGCCGAATACTTCAACAAATACCGGTCCATCAATAACAAGCGGCGATGGCCAAGCGACTTCTTTTAGAGGCTCTGCAGATACCTCTTCAAGGTCTTCGATAATTTCTTCGACATCAACAATTTCATCGCCAATTTTCATATGCTTTGGAAGCCGTTTAATAAGCGAGGTGAATTCGTATTTGTGTAGCACTTCGAGAATCTTATCAACGCGAGTGCGTTCAATGTCAGCTTCTTCCCAATCAAGCTTAATTGGAGCATCTGTAAAAATAGCTGCGAGCTTTTGGCTCATATAGGCAGAGTCTTTTCCGTCGATGAGGTACTTTTGTTGCGCACCTTTCACTTCTTCGACATGGGCGTAAATACCGTCCAAGTCTCCGTACGAGTTAAGAAGCTTTTCAGCGGCCTTAGGGCCGACGCGCGGCACACCAGGAATATTGTCGCTACTGTCCCCTACTAACGCTTTGTAATCAATAAATTGACTGACTTTTACACCGTACTTGGCTTCGAAGGCTTCATCGTCGTAACGCACCAAGTCACTACTCCCTGTTCGCGTAATGTACACACCGGTATTGTCATCAATAAGCTGCAGAAGGTCGTAATCACCAGTAATTAAACAGGCTTCAATCCCATCTTCTTTTGCCTGGGCTGCAAAGGTACCCATAATGTCGTCAGCTTCGTATTGGTCGAGTTCATATAGTGGCCAGTTAAACGCTTCGAGTACTTCGCGGAGGATTGGCAGTTGTGCGTAAAAATCATCAGCAGGCTTAGTGCGGCCGGCTTTATATTCTGAAAAGATTTCCAGGCGCTTGTTTGCGCTGGTGCCTTTAATATCCCAGGCAACAGCTACATAATCAGGTTCGAGCTTTTTAATAAGTTCAATGGCAATTGAGGCAAAACCAAAAACTCCGCCCGTAGGAGTACCGTCCGGTAAAGAAAGCCCGGGCATAGCGTAGTATCCTCGATAAAATACGGACTTTCCGTCAATTACTGCAAGCCGTTTCATATCTTTAGTATACACTGGCTTGAACCCTAATAATGTATTATTGCAGCCTTTTGTTTACCTTGTCGGCCACCCTGTAGGCGCGGGCGATTTCATCACGTGATTCTTCGAGTAAAACTTCGCGTTCGGCTTCCGTCATGCCACCAAATATACCCTTCTTTTGCTCATCAATCATATCTTTTTCGTGTTCAATTGCGTACATCAAACACTGCAGCCCAACTTCACATTTTGCACAAACTTTCTTTGCAGCATCCATGTTCCCTTTCGCATCGGGGAAGAAGAGGTCTGGGTCAGTTTGCGCGCATAATGCGCGCGTCTGCCAGTTCAGCTGTTCTCGTTGAGCAGACCGGTCTATACTTTTGAATTGGTTGAATTTTTCTGCCATGGCTGGCGTCTCCTTTAATTACCACCATAATAGTCCTCACCTCGCTGAGCTACAAGCAAAAGCAATATAATCTGTTACAATACCCTTATGACACATCACGAAAATCTCAAAATTGTTGCCTTTGTCGGCTTGGCTGGCTCGGGTAAATCGACTGCTGTTGAATACTTTACCGGAAAAGGATATCCAAAAGTGTACTTCGGTGGTGTCATTCTTCAAGCAATGGAAGAAGCCCACATTGAACGAACTGCAGCGAGCGAACAAAAATTCCGCGAAGACGTACGTGAAAAAAACGGCAAAGACTTTGTTGCCAATAAAATTGTTGAACAAATTAAGCACCTTGCAGCGTCCGGACAGCACCACATTATCGCTGACGGCCTGTATACCTGGACTGAGTTCTTGGTACTCAAGAAAGCCTTCCCTGGAGAGTTAAGCCTCGTAGCGATTGTTACACCGCGCCACCTACGCTATCGTCGCCTTTCAGAGCGAGCGATTCGCCCTTTTACCGCAACAGAAGCGCACGAACGCGACATTACGGAAATTGAACACCTCGAAAAGGGTGGCCCGATTGCTATTGCTGACCACTATGTTATTAATGACGGTTCAGTTGAAGAGTTAGATAAGAAGTTATCTGACTTACTTGAGAGTTTAGACTTCTAGTAACGGCCGTAATAGCTATGGGCAAGTTCTTCAATTTCCTCTACAACTTCCGGAGGATAATGCGGGGCTGGTCTACTTGCTATGCTGAGTCTCGTCTCGGCAACGTTTTGATATGACTTAAGTCGATTATTAAGCCAATCGATCCCTACGCCTAAAATTCTTTGAATATCATAGTTTGTAAACCATCCATCTGCTGGCGGTACTTCGAGAGAAGCTTCTTTGAGTAATTCAAAGACAGCCTGGGGGTAATGAATAGCTGGCCTACTAAAATCATCGAGGAGTTCCTCACCAAAAGACATATATGGAATTAATCGTGCATTTATCCAGCGATCACTTTTTCCTAGCAGCGCTCCAATGTGGTGAGCTGTATAATAACCACCCGCAGGTTCAGGAAGCTCATCTGCTATCTTCTTTAGCTCGTTAACTGTTTCTTCGTAAAAGTGAACGCCAACTCTTTTCGTAGCGGTTGTTGTCCTCATAGACGTCGGTAGATTATTAACTGCAACCATTTTATTTATCCAGGTATACGACTTCCCTACCACATCTTCAACTTCTGCAATATTGAGCAGGCCGTTTGCGGGCGGAAAATGAAGACTAATTGTTCGTAAGCTATAAACGACACTCTTCGGGTAACTCTGAACAGGACGAGCCGTGTTAAGTGGTCGATATGCAGGATATTCGTCTAAACCAGCGGCGTGTGTCAAAACCCAGTCCTTAGATTTTCCGAGGTAGTTAGCAGTATTTGGGATAGACAAATACTCATCTAAGCTATCGAAGCTTTTTTGCCAGTTGAGCTCTTCCTGAATAACTTCTAGGGTATACGGGTCATACTCTATTAAACCTGCATCACTTACTTTAGGCGTAGCATCAATCATTTTCGCCATTGCAACCACATTGGCGACTGTTACTTCTAACTCGTTCGCAATTGCTTGAGCTGTTTGTATTTTAGGCGACAGCTTTACTGAATCAGATAAAAACTCCACACGATTCGAGAAAGGTACAGGCGTGTTTAATAGCTCATGCTCATAAGACATGTCAGGAAATTCGATACGGGTATCCAATGAGGAGCGTTCGACAGGTCTATTCGCTAGATTTTCCATAATATCCCTATTTAGCCATGAATTTAACAGATAAGCAACCATAAGCAAAACGCAGGCCGTCGTACTGACGCCTGCGTTTTTTGCTTCGTTGACCGTTAGGTCTAAGAAAGGTACTCGTGGAGTTTCTTTGAATCTTTGTGCTTACGAAGTTTCGCAAGTGCTTTTGCTTCAATTTGGCGAATACGTTCACGGGTAACCGCAAATTCTTGGCCTACTTCTTCGAGTGTGTGGCTTTTACCATTTTCAAGGCCAAAACGCATCTTAATGATTTTCTGTTCGCGGTCTGAAAGTGTTGAAAGGATAGCTTGTACTTGTTCTTTCAAAAGCTGGTTTGCAGCTGACTCTTCAGGAGTTGCAGAATCTTCGTCTTCAATGAAGTCACGAAGCACTGAATCTTCGTCATCACCATCGCGGCCAACACCAGCGTCAAGTGAAGTAATGTCTTGTTTAATTTTCATGACATATTCAACTTTTTCTGGTTCCATCTCAAGTTCTTTTGCAAGTTCTTCGATAGTTGGTTCACGGTTAAGTTCTTGAGTCATTCGGCGTTGAGTACGAAGTAACTTATTGATTGTTTCAACCATGTGTACTGGAATACGGATTGTGCGTGCTTGGTCAGCAATCGCACGGGTAATTGCTTGGCGAATCCACCAAGTAGCGTATGTTGAGAACTTGAAACCCTTGTCCGGGTCAAACTTTTCAACAGCACGGAGAAGACCGGTGTTACCTTCTTGAATAAGGTCAAGGAAATCGAGGCCACGGCCGCTATAACGCTTCGCGATTGATACAACCAAACGCATGTTCGCTTCAGCCATCTTGTCTTTTGCTTTCTTTTCACCGGCTACAACGCGGTGCGCAAGCGCAAGTTCTTCTTCTGAGTTAAGAAGTGGGATTTTACCAATTTCACGTAAGTACAAACGAACGCTGTCGTCACTTGCATCGTCAAAGTACTGCTCTTGGCTAAGAACATCTTCGTCAGTGTCAACTTCTTCTTCCTCTAGGTCTTCTGGTGCCGGTCCTTCAATAGGAAGTGCATCCATAGCAGCTACAATTTCTTGAGTTTGTTCTTCAATCGCAGCGTCTTCGTCAGCGATTGATTCTTCTTTTTTCTTACCTCTTGGCACGTGGTATCTCCTTAATAAGTTCGTTTAGGGCTTGGCGTAATTGGAGCGCCTCTTCATCATTACCTTTATCTTCGGCAATACGTAAAGCGGCGGTCAATTCATCTTTTTGGGTTTGCTTATGTTTTGTTACGATAATGCGAACGAGGCGGGCGGTTTCAAAGTAGCGATCTTCATCACTCCATTCGCCATAGCGAGCGTCGGCTTTTAATAGTAATATTTTAACATAGGTGTCTCGTTCCTGCAATTCCTTAGGGGTTACCTGCGCGTCATCGGTTGAGGTTTTTGCGAACTGTAAAACAGCTTTTCGGTCGTCATTCGACAGCATTTTTTCATCAAGCTCTAGCAATAGTTCACGAACAGCTGGGTATAGAAGTGCGAGGGCGAGTAAGCTATCTTCATGCGCATTTTCGTCTACTACGGTTTCGCCGCTATACTTCACTTCTTTAAGAACCGGGGCGGCCTCCTCTTCGTTTGATTCAAACTTCTTTCGAACTGTTTCGAGCGTTGTTGAGGTGTAGCCAGCAATTTTCTTTAGATAAAATTCTTGTTCAACTGGGTCTTGCAGTGCACGTACGACAGTCAAGGCGGCCGTCGTAAAGTGGCGTTTGCCAAGGGGGATATCCATGTTTTCTCGCTTCGTGTATTGGGTCAGTAGCCAGTCAACCACACCTTCAGCGTCATCAATCGCCTTCTGCCACAACTTAACGTCTTGTTGGATAAGTTCATCCGGGTCTTTTACACCTTCTGGAAGGCTAATGATTGTAAGCTCGGTGCCAACACGCTGCGCAATAGGAATTGAACGTTCAGTTGCAGCCAGACCTGCTTTGTCGCCATCGTATGCTAAGCGAACATTCGGGCTTAAACGTACCAAAGCTTTGAGGTGTTGTTCGGTCATCGCGGTACCTGCAGTCGCCACTACCTGAGTGATACCAACTTGGTGGCTACTGACAACATCGAGGTTCCCTTCTACAACAACCGTGTAGTCGTTTTTACGAATAGACTCTTTCGCTTGGCTCAAACCAAACACGTGTCGGCTTTTGTCGTACAGCGGTGATTGCGGAGTGTTGAGGTATTTAGGGGCGTTTGGTGCATCTTCTAAAATACGACCCGTGAAACCAATTACCTGGCCTGATGCATCCATCAGCGGAACCATCATGCGTCCACGGAATAAATCACCGCCAAAACGGTTAATTAAACCACCGTCTGAAAGCTCTTGGTTTGTGAAGCCTTTTTTATGTAAGAATTGCACAAGCGCGTCACCAGAATCTGGCGCATAGCCAATTTGGAATGTTTGAACAATTTCTTTGCTGAGACCGCGTTTACTAAAGACATACTGCAACGCCCGTTCATTTTGCTTCAAGCTTTCTTGGTAATATAGTGATGCCCAGCGGTGCGCTTCAAGCAAACGCCGCTTTAATTTAGCAAGCTCTTGGCTGCCACTTGAATCGTGGTCGGCAAGTTCAATGCCAGCACGACGCGCCAGTAGTTCAAGTGCTTCACGAAAATCGACGCCTTCAACTTCCATAATAAAGCTGAACACATCGCCACCCTTGTTTGAAGAGAAATCATGCCAAATATTTTTTTCGGGACTTACAATAAAACTCGGAGATTTTTCACCCGAAAACGGACTCAGGCCTTTGAAGTTTCGACCAGCTCGTTTTAGCTGCACGTACTCTCCAACCACATCCTCAATATTGAGTCGAGAACGAATCTCTTCTTTGGCATCTTGCATACCGTAATTATAGCACTCTTTACCTCTGTTATTGATTGTGCTTAAATGGAGTCAATGAATCCTCAGCAACAATTGCCCCCTAACTACCTAGATGAGATTGCCCCACAAGCCGTAAAGCGCTCGTTTGTGCTTGGTAAGACTCGCCTCATTATCCTTGTTGGCATTCTAGCTATTATCCTTGTCTGCATCCTTGTAGCGGTTGTCGGCCAAATTAATGCTTCTCGCACGCAGCCGTGGGAACGTTTAGCTGCACGCCTTGCAACAACCAGTGAAATTGCCGCGAGCTCTGAACGTAAAATAAAAAATAGCCAGTTGCGCTCGATAAACAGTAACGTGAAAATTTCACTGACAAATACGCAACGAGACCTTGCTAAGCCACTCACCACTATTGGTATTAATAGCGCTAAGCTCACCCCTTCAGTTGTGAGCGCCGAATCGGGCAAAGAAATGCTCGCTCGCCTTGAAGATGCCCGATTGAACGCAAAATACGACAGTACCTACGCCCGCGAGATGAGCTTCCAGCTTTCTAACCTGCTTACATTGTTACGACAACTCTACTCAGCAAGCTCAAACACCGCTAATAAGTCGTTCTTGCAAACAACCTACGATAATTTTGCACCTGTTCAAAAAAGCTTGTCAGAATTTAGCGCTTCAAACGAATAAATTACTTAGTGACTAATTGGTAGCTTAAGTTAGCCAAGTCCTTGACGTCATCGTCAGGTAACTGGCCAGTAAGGATAATTGTATTCCAGTGTTTCTTGTTAAGGTGGTAGCCCGGTACAACTGTCTCGTATTTTTCACGAAGTGTTTCTGCAAGGATTGGGTCACACTTTAAACTCACGCGGAGTGGCTTACTGTTGTCATCAATGAGAGCAAACATTTTTGCATCGCCATCGTCTTTGTTTCCTACTTTGTACACACTCGTGCCTTCGCCAAACGGAAAATCGAGCCAAGTATTTGGAAAGCTTAGTAGGTATTCTTCAAGTTCTTTATGATTCATAGTTCTATTCTACAGGCTTTTATAGGGAGCTTTCAACTGTGACATGGTTGAAGACCATACCATTCGTTGTTCAATTGCCGCTTGTTCGGCGGGTGTAGCTGGCTTTGTAATTTTATTTGCACTGTTTGAACCCACTACTCCGAAGGAATAATTGAGTGATAATTTTTCAAGTTTAAGATCTTCAGCTTTTTGCAAACACGTATCATGATACGCTCCACATTCAGCGCCGAGTGTTAGCCACTTTTCTAACGATTCAGGTGATACACTACTGCTTTCCATAAGCACTCGAATAGTGCCTGAACGCGTCACTTCGGGTGCGCCTTGTTGATCGAAAATAAAGTTGCCCATCGAATACACGATTAATTTACCGTTGTACGCCTCGGTACTTTGCACCCAGTGCGCGTGATCACCAAGCACCATGTCGGCACCATGGTCAATCATTGAACGGTAGCTGGTCATCTTAATCTGGTCAGGCGCAGCAGTGTATTCAGCACCGGAGTGTGGCATTGCAATGACCGGCATGAGCTTTGAATACTTCTCCATTTGCGCAAGCGAAGCTTGTGACGGCGTTCGAAATACTCCGTGGTAGCCACATAGCGCCACAGGCAGCGTTTGCTTCTTCTGTGTACCATCGTCATATTTTACCGTTACTGGATACGACATGACGTCACAGGCGTCCTCAAGGACTTCTGGGTTGTAGTGACCAAAGTATTGAATGCCTGTTTTATCGAGTTGCTGTTTTGTTTCAGCGAACCCCTCAGCGCCACGGTTGTCTGTGTGGTTATTTGCAAGGCTTACAGCTGTAAACCACTTGGCAGCTTCAGGCAAATAATCTGGTGAACAATTAAACGACAGTGTTGCCTCTTCTTGCGCAACTGTTTGTGAAAAGCCCGCAACCGTTGGGCATTCCAATCCAGTCACCCATGCATCATATTGGTCGCGATTAAATTCGTTGAGACGAGAAAACGGATAGGCAGTTTTTAAATCGCTCTCCATTGACCATTTGTTTATATTACGTCCCCAAAAAGTATTACCACTAAAAAGACTGTTCGATGTTATCGATACTGGTTTTGGTTCAGCTTTCACTGCAGGTTGCGCTGGAGCGGTCGGTTGATTTTGGTGCAAGCTTGATACAAAGTACCATCCCACAACAGCCGCAAATGCCAAGCAAAGAAGAATAGTTCCAACTACCAACGCCCCTTTGTGCTTGTGACTTCGCAGCTTCATAATAGCCCTATTGTAGCACTGTAATTACTTAATTTTTTTCAAGTAATACTGAAGTTCTTCAATACTGCCACGAATATCACTTAAGGCACGATGCGCTTCAGGTTTAGAAAATTTCTTTTTAAACTTGTGTTCAAAAACAACCTTCCAAGCGCTCACATCAAGCATGCGGTAATGAAGGCGTTTATCTAAGCGGCCCCATTCATTTACAATAAACTTTCGGTCTTGGTGGATAGAGTTACCCGCTAAAATAATACGTTCTTCAGCTGGGAACCATTCATCCAAAAATGCGAGTAGCTCGTTCTCAACGGTTCGGCCATTTTTACCAGTGGCGTTTTGAGCGATAAGCCCAGCGCGAACATCAGAATACTTTTCCCAAAACTCGCCCACCATTCGTTTTTTAATAAGGTTCGGGCCAACTTTCTTTACTGCTTCGTAGGTAGCCAGTTCTTTCATGTCCCAGTCAGTAACAATTGCGGCGACTTCTAAAATACGGTCTTTGTCTGGGTCAAGGCCGGTCATTTCTAAATCAACCCAAAGCAAACGTGATGATTTTTTTGTGCCTGATTTTTCAGCCATAATTATTGCTTCTTCTTGTCGAGCTTATCAAGACGGAATATGTTTACGAGCCAATAAATAACCAGCGCAGTTGCCACTAATGTAATGAGCGAAGAGAGTGCAGCGCCCCAAGCGAAGGTAGCCGAACGGCCCCAAGCTTCAAATGTCCAAGTAGCGTTTGTTAGGGCGTCTTGCGAACCGACGATGAATTGAACAACTGGAGTAATAAAGCCTTCAACAATCTTTTTAACAGTGTCACTAGCAGCAACGCCAACCGCTAAACCAATAGCAAGGCCAATAACACCCTGGGTGCGAATAAATTCAAAAAAGCCTTCTACGTGCTTTTTGCTGTCGTTGGTAACAACGCTCACAATTTTTGTCGCTTTTTCTTTTGCAGCTTGTTTCTGCTTAGCTTCTTTTTCAGTCAGCGCCATGTGAGTCTCCTTAGTTCTGAATATATGTATGAATTATAACATTAGTGGCGATATAGCATCGGTTGAGAATAACCAGGAGGAGATAGGTACAGGAGTGGGGCGTGCAGCTTATTAGCCGCACTGCCCCACCCCGGATTCGTATGCCTAGGCGGCCGAGACGGTCACGAGGATTTTCTTCGGGTATTCCTTGCCCTTAGAGCCTTCTGTGGCTTGCTCCACCACCTCGCGTTCAACCTTGAAGTGCGGGTCTTCCGCGAGGGTATCGACGGCAGCCAGCAGCTTGGCTGTCTGGTTTTCGCTGCACCCAAACAGTGAAGCGATGTTGCTTTGGAAGCCGGGGGTGTCCCGCGGTTCGTAGTCGATGAAAAGGAACGGGCGTTCGACGGCGAGCATTAAAACGTCTTCGTAGGGCTTGGGCATTTCTCCTCCTAGTTGTGGGTGTGAAAATTAATTCACGGTACGACAATCCGTTGTAACAAAACATCGCCGAGGTTCCCCCCGGCGTGTTCGGCAAATACGGATTGAAGATGTTATTATATGCCCGTTTAAACAATTCGACAAGTGTCGTTATTTGTTATACGCAGCTTGAATTAACCCAACAAACAAAGGGTGTGCCCGGTTTGGACGGCTTTTGAATTCAGGGTGAGCCTGAGTTGCCGCAAAGTACGGGTGTTCTTTTGCTTCAATATATTCAACAAGTTTTCCATCTGGAGATGTCCCAGAAATAACCAACCCGCCTTTTTCAATGTCAGATGCAAACTTTTGGTTCACTTCGTAGCGATGACGGTGTCGTTCAATCGCAGTATCGGTTCCATAGGCTTTTTCGACAACTGAACCTGATTGCAGCTTCGCTTCGTAATCACCAAGTCGCAAGGTGCCGCCGGTCGATTCTTTGCCGGCTTGGCCTTCCATAATGTAGACAACGTCTTGTTTGGTTGTTTCGTCGAACTCGGTACTGTTAGCATCTTTTAGACCAGCCTTGCGCGCGGCTGCGATAACCGCAACCTGCAAGCCTAAACAAAGGCCAAGGTATGGTTTTTTGTTATCAAGTGCAAAACGCGCAGCGGCAATTTTACCTTCAATACCACGCTTACCAAAACCGCCAGGAACAAGTAGACCATCCATAGATTTCAGTTCAGCTTCGTCGGCTTCTTCAGCGTTAATCCAGTTCAAATCAAGGCCAACGCCCACTTCCCACGCAGCAGCTTTTAGCGCTTCGATAACAGAAATATAGGTATCTTCATTGTCGAGGTATTTAGCGACCATACCAATTTTTACCGTGTCTTTGTAGACAGTATTTTGCGCTTCAACAAGCTTCGTCCATTTCGAGAGGTCTGGCTTTACATGGTTACCCGTAAAGCGCTCAAGTACAGGGCCGATGCCGCTGGCATACACAGTAAGTGGAATTTCGTAGACAGTTTTAGCATTCGGAAGAAGGATAACGGCGTCTTCAGCCACGCCGCTAAAGCGGGCGATCTTAGAAGCGATATCAACAGGTGCAATTTCGTCAGTACGTACCACAACACAGTCAGGAACGATACCAAACCCGCGTAAATCATTGAGCGCATTTTGTGCAGGCTTTGATTTAAATTCTTTACTCGTTTGAATAAATGGCACATACACAACGTGTACATAAAAACAGTTTTCACGGCCGACACGGCTGGCGAAATCACGAATAGCTTCAACAAAGCTGAGCCCTTCATAATCCCCTACTGTTCCACCAATTTCAACAATATGAACATCAGACCCAACGGCAGCGTCAGCAATAGCGTCCTTAATTGCACCCGTTAAGTGTGGTACGAGTTGCACCGTTTGACCATTAAATTTACCGGCACGTTCGTCAGCAATAAGCTGGCTTAATAACCGGCCTGAAAGTGTGGCGCTTTTTTGCGTCACTTCAATATCTAAGAAACGCTCGTAGTGTCCAAGGTCAAGGTCAGTCTCCGCTCCATCCTTAGTCACGAAGCATTCTCCATGCTCCCTAGGATTCAAAAGGCCCGCATCTACGTTAAGATACGGGTCACATTTTTGAATAGAAACTTCAGCCCCTTTGGCTTGTAGAATTGCACCAATACTGGCTGCGGTAATACCCTTACCGACGCCCGAAAGCACACCCCCAGTTACAAAGATAAATTTTTGTTTGTTCCCCATGCTAGTTTTGCACCTCCATGGGATTTTATTGTAGCACTTAAATAGTTAAAAGCGCTATATGTACGATGTTGTAGTATTGTCACTACGCTAGGGGTAGCGTTAACTTTCAATAATAGAGTCTGCAGAGGCACCTTGTTTGTAGTACTTCAAAGCCGGATCATTCATACTCCAAGCTTGTTGTACGTAGTTCAGAATTTCCCATGAACGAATCACTTCTTCACCACCGGTAAAAATAGCTTTCTTGCCCGCAATTGCTTCTAATAATACACGCTCGTAGGCGTCAAGTTTCCGGTTGTCACTTGGTGCTTTACCTTCTTCAAATACGTCGGTTGTTCCGTCTTTGTAACGTACTTCAATATACGAACGTTTTTCATTTAAAGCCTTACCTGATGTTAAGCGAAGCGGTACACCTTCCCAGTTTACGTCGTTACTCGTCAGCTTAATGCTTGCGAATGTTTCCGTTTGACTCCCTGGGTTTTCCGCTTCTTCTTGATAGCCTTCGTATTGAGCACGGATACTATCTTCAGCTGTAGCAGCATTAATTGAGTTTAAAGCTGCAAGCCGCATAGCCGGAATTTGATCATTCGTAAATTCAGCCGGAACCTTCATAACTACTAACGAGAGCAGCTGCATTAAGTGACCTTGAATAAAGTCGCGAAGTGCACCGGTTTGTTCATAGAAGTTAGCACGGCCTTCAATGCCAATGCTTTCAGAAGCAACAATCTCGACAGCTTTAATAGAAGCATTACCCCAACTGTGGTGATGGTTCTCAGCATCGCGTCGTAAGCTAATTACTTCAGCAGATACTTCTTTAGCCATGTAGTGGTCGATACGGAAAATTTGTTCTTCGGTGTAATAACGAGCGGTTCGTTGCAGGAAGTCTTTTGCAGAGTCGAGGTCGTAACCAAAAGGCTTCTCGAATAGTAGGTGGATGTCGGGGCTATTAATACCAGCAGCACCGAGTAAATCAACAATTTGCGCAGCGGCTCCGGGAGGAACAGATAAATACATAAGTGTTTGGTCGGCATTGTACGCTTCTACAGTATCTTTAAGGCCGACGTAGTCCCCTGCTTCTGCCAAATCCATTGTATATAGTTCGGTGCAGCCAGCGACACTCTGGTTACCAGTAGAATCGAGTACCAATTGCTTTACATCAGCTTCCCGGCGAGAGACACCAAGTATTGATAAATCACGCCCCGGGTTGTCATTAATGATGTGAGATAACGCTGGTAAAAGTTTGCGGCCGCTTAAATCGCCGGTAATTCCGAATATAACGAGGAGTGTTTTCATATAGTCTTAGTATACACCCCTTAAATAGTAATTGCTATACTTTATATAGTATTAGCTTACAAAGCGTAATCGTATTGACTTTTTGTAGTTTATTTGTTATAATATATAACTCGTACCTACCCAATTTACTAGACATGGAGGTGTCATGAGCGCCAACCGGCACTTACGACAGCAAGACAAGCGTGAAGCTCGTCAGGACATCGCAACCCAGCTCCGTGAGAGCAACTCCGAAGTCGACGCAGTGCCCCAAGAAGAGGACGCCAAGCTCCGGCTTGAGTCTGAACTGGAAGAAGATCGTCGCCAGACCATCATCAGCGGGTTCGACCCCGACTCGCGGCCACTTGAGAAGTTCAAGACTGGCAACGAGTTCGAATTCGCACTCCAGGACATCGTGTTCCTCTCGCGTGAAGAGCAGGAAGCCGTCGAATCCGTTCGTCGCCAGCTCCCCTACACGGGTATTCCCTGGGACATCGACCTCAGCGACTACCTCCCCTCCGAATCCGAGCTCGACGAGCTTAGCACGTTCGACGGAGTCGACATCGAGTCGCACTTCGACCATTACGACGCAGTCGGCCAAGAAAGGTAAAACCAGTAGTACGAAAAACCCCGGGATAATTTCCCGGGGTTCTTTCTATTTCAACCTAACTGTTAGGTTTTAAGACTATTGGCACCCTTCACACATTGTAAGGTCTGCTGGGTCAAGTGGTGCTGCAAACATGCCACGAGCCTTTGCGTCGTCGCTTGCTTGTGCTTGGGCATTTGCCATAGCGAGGTCGATTGCTGCAAGCTTTTCGTCTAGGCTCATGTCGTCTGTGATAATTGTTGTTGCGTTCATTTTTGTTAGTCCCCTGAAATGTTATTTAGTTATTTTGTAGTGGTTATGTTTATAAGTATACGCCACATATAGCGCTTGTCTATAGAATTTTAGGTGTAAAAATACCAACAGTTTCCGGTCGATTTACTACTGTTAAGTTGCCCAATTGGGAGCTTGTATCCGGTAGCTTGTTCGAAATAGGTTGGAATTTTGCCAATTTTAGCCACCATAAGTTGCTTTGCGGACGTTGTAGACTCGTCATCAAGCTTCGTTGCGATGCCATTAATATAAATTCCTTTAGGTCCCCTACTCTCGTCTGGGGAGAATAATGTCAGGCTAACACGCGGGTCGCGCTCAATGTTTATTGAGTGCACTTTATCTTCGTACGAAAACCAATACACAGCTTCGTCGTCAGAAAAAATATGTACCGGTGAACCCCACGGCGACCCATCTTTGTTAATGGTCGCTATAGTACCAAGTATGTTTTCTTTAAGGATTTCCTTAGCTTGTTCGTTCATACATTCTCCTGCTTTAGCTGTACAGCGGCATTAAAAGCTGCAGTTTCGATAGTGTCACGACGAGTCAACATCCCTCCCGCGAGGTAAGGATACGGGTCTTTCTCTTTAGCGCCATGTACCTCTTGAACCCATACGCCTACATCTGCGTACACCGAAGGAACCATCTCTAGCACCTCAACCGGATACTCTATGTCTATCGAAAAACCAACATGCGGCTTGTTGCCGGTACGTTCTAGTATGACAACAACACAGCCGTACAGTCCAAGGTCCTTTTGTATGCGGCATAAACCACTCTCAACTGTCGCTAAATACTCTGTCTCCACATTAAGACTACGGAGTGCATCGTGACGGTTCTTCGCGCCAAGATATGTTTCATCAATCGATAACGGTTGTTCACTAACCCCAGAGTCGAGCTTTTTACCGTCAACAGTAGCTACGATACCAACACGCTCAAGCGCATGCGCTACCGCATCGTGTTTTAAAGTACTTTCTGTACTCATAAACACGCGCGGTAGTTCGCTCATACTACTTACTTTCCGCCGTTAACTTCGTAGCTCGTGTTAGTGCTTTCGAAGAAGTTCACGAGTTCCAGTGTATCGTTAGCAGCTGCCATCCACTTCGCTGGGTTAGATACGTTGTATTCAGGTTCAAATCCAAGTTCTTCAAGGCGACGGTCGGTCATGTGCATAACGTATTGATTAACGTAGTCTGCGTTCAAACCAAGGATACCCTTTGGTAGCATGTCGTTGTTGTATGCTTTTTCAAGTTCAACAGCTTCGAGAATGAGGCCGCGAATTTCAGCCGCGAATTCTTCAGTTTGAAGGTCGGGGTTTTCTTCCATGACAGTAAGAAGCAAGTTAATACCGAAGGTAAGGTGTAGGTTTTCGTCGCGAGTAATCCAGTCAAGAAGGCTGCCGACATTTCGAAGTAAGTTCCTCTGACGGAAGCTCATACCAACCATGAATCCACTGTAGAACCAGATACCTTCAAGCACAATGTTGTAGGCAACAAGGCTACGGACGAAGTCTTTTTTACCTTCTGTTGTATTAATATCTACATTACCATTAAGCATTTTGCCAAGGTACTTGTTTTGGAACGCAGCTTTATCAGCAAGTGATTTCTTACCTGTACCCGCAGCGTAAATTTCTTCACGGTCAAACGGAAAGGTTTCAATAATGTATTCAAACGTCATGAAGTGGTTTGCTTCTTCCCACATCTGCTTTGAAAGGTAGATGTGCGCTTCAGCAGCGTTTACGTAAGGGTAAATACCAAATGCGAGTGACTTGTTGATAAGCAGTTCGTTCGGGTTAAGGTAGCTAATAACTGTCTTAAGTGCGTGCTTCTCTTCTTCAGTTAATTTTTCAAAGTCGCCAAGGTCTGAAGCTAATTGAACTTCATTAGGAAACCAAGTGTTCGCAACTGCTTGAGTGTACAAGTCGTACGCCCATTGGTAACGGATTGGCTTAAGTTGTAGGCCATCACGAAGGCCGGTGCCTAAAATGCCGTGTGTTTCTTCGATTGCTGAGTCTGCCATAATGTTCTCCTTAGTCTTCTTTTAAATAATTACTGTTAATTGGAATGTCGTTTTTCATGCAAAATTCATCAATTCGCTCAAGGTGCTTTTCGATACGGTTTACTTCGTGCAGCGCCCGGTTCGCCTCTCGTTCTATCTTGTGATAGTTCGAGAGTGCTTCGGTGTGTCGCTGGAAGTAGGTTTGTCGAAGGTCAGCGATGATTCTATGAATCTCTTCGCGGTCTCGTTCATCAAATACCTCTTCGGTCAGATGTGGTGCTACGCTTGTTTTAAGAACCATCGCTCTTACTCCCTTCTTATTAACGTTTCGCGAATCCGAATCCAACTTTGCCTGAGCTTGCCTTTTGGATTTTCTCAGCTTTGTTAGATTTAACGGTTGTTTGTTCAGATTGGTGACGAGGTTTTACGTGCAGGTAGTAGGTAGTTTTTAGGCCACGCTTCCAAGCTTCGATGTAAATTTTCTCGTACTCATCAATGTCGCGAGTGTCGAGGTACATGTTACGGCTAATCGCTTGATCAACCCATTTTTGAGCGCGGGCTGCTACTTCGATGAAGGCGTATGGAGACAATTGGAAGCTTGTTTTGTATACAGCTTTAATTTCATCTGGAATTGATTCAATACCTTGGATATCACCTTGGTTAATAAGGAGGTCGTCTTTTACTTCTTCCCATAGCTTAAGGCGCTTCAAGTCACGAACAAGGTTTTCATTCACTTCAAGGAACTTACCATTTAATGTTGAGCGGCTAAAGATTTGTGAGAATTGTGGGTCGATACCAGGTGTTGTACCCGCAATGTGTGCGATGTTTGCAGTTGGTGCAATCGCCATAAGTGTGGCGTTGCGCATACCCTTCTTAACCTTAGTTCGGAGTGAATCCCAATCAAGACGAGTCTTTTGGTTTACTTTCACTTTCACCTTGCGGCTATCAGAAAGAGTATCAAGTGTATCGATTGGCAAGATTCCCTTATTCCAACCACTTCCCTTGAAGTTAGGGTAGCTACCAAGCTTCTTTGCAAGGTTTGCTGATTCGTCGATAGCGTGGAAACTAATGTATTCAGTCAGTTGGTCAACAAGGTCGTATGCTTCTTCTGATTCATAGCTATACCCAAGTTTTTCGATAACATCACTGAAGCCCATGAATCCAAGGCCGAGTGCACGTGTAGTGCTGTTGGCGTGCATCGCTTGTGGTACTGGAAGTTCTGTAATATCTACTAGGTTATCAAGTTGACGAATTGCGCTGCGTGAGCTTGATTCAAGTCGTTCCCAGTCCCAAGTTTTATCAGCGTTAAGGTGTGCGCTTAAGTTGATACTTACAAGGTTACAAACAGCGATATTGTCGTTGTCTTGTGGCAATGTAATTTCAGTACAAAGGTTTGAAATGTGAATCGTACCAGTATTGTTGTTCAATGCGCGAACGTTAATAGTGTCTTTCCAAGTAAGCCACGGGTGGCTTGTAGCTTGCAGTTGAATAAGAATTTGGCGGAATTGTTGGCGAGCAGACATTTTTTCAAAACGACGCATCTTACCTTCATCGGCCATCTTTGTGTATTCTTTGTAACGTGCTGAGAATTCTTCACCGTACAGTTCAGTGAGATCCATAGTTTCAGCTGGGTCGAATAGGTACCAGTCTTGGTCTTTTTCAACGCGGCGCATGAATTCGTCGCTAATAAATGTAGCAGTGTCGGCAAAACGAGTACGAAGGTACGGGTCACCAGAGTTTGCCTTAAGGTCGAGGAATTGTGGGAAGTTAAGGTGCCAGTTTTCCATGTACATTGCAGCTGCACCAGCTTTTTTACCCTTACGGCTGACTGCGAATAGAGCAGTGTCAATCATTTTCATGAAAGGAATCGGGCCAGTACTTTCAGTGTTAGTTGTTTTCACTGGGCTACCTGAAGCACGAAGCTTCGTGAAGCCGATACCAATACCACCAGTACCCTTCGCGATAAACATTGTGTCGCGAACGCTACGAGCAATTGATTCCATGTCGTCGTCGACGTTCATAAGGAAACAGTTAGAAAGTTGTGGGAAGGCACCACCGGCGTTTACACGAGTTGAGCCACCAGGAACGTAGTCGAGGTTACTCATGTGAGTGTAGAAATCGAGGGCAGCTTTTGTAGGGTCAGTGTCATTAAGGGAAAGTCCCATAGCGATACGCATGTGGGTAAACTGAGGAACTTCAATTGGTTCACCACTTCCTTTACGGAGTGCATATCGGTTTTTGTTTGTAATGACGCCGAGGAACTTTGAAAGGTCGTCTTTGCTTGGGTCAAGTGCTTTAGAAAGTGTCGCGATGTCGAAACGTCCGTCAACAAGGCGCTTGTCGAGAAGTCCGTCTTTAACGTTGTCTTTCAAGAAAGCGTTGAACTTCTTCTCGTGCATTTTTTTCAAATCTTCAGCGGTGTTGTAGTCGCCAAGGATATTCTTGTATAAGTTCTTTAGTAGTAGACGAGCTGCGATTTTATCGTAGTCTGGGTCATCTTTAACATTTTGAAGTGCAGTTTGGATAACCGCTTCGTCAAGTTGTTCGCTGGTAATGCCATCGAATAATGTTAATTGTAATTGTGAGGCAACCTCAACAACTTTTGAAATTTGGTCTTCAAGTCCTTCGCTAGCTTTAACGAGTGCCAAGTTAATTTTATTGGCGTCGTATGCTTCACGTGAGCCATCGCGTTTGACCACAGTAATATTTGTCATTTTCCCCTATATCCCCTTTTTTTGATTGATCATGACACCTCCCCAGGTACCCCAGCGTGTATGCGGGGGTGCAAGAAGAAACCGATTGGAGTCGGTAGTTTTCTCCTCCTTGCCTCATGTGTATTTTTAATCCACTACAATGCGTAGTGCTTAGTGATGACTATAAGCCCCTATATGTAGTTTTTCAAGCATTTTTGCGGGTTTTTTTAACTACACAGCAAATACGTAACTATTTACACTTTGAATTCTACAGGTAGTGTACTGTTTATTATTTACAACGCTAGATATAGCGCCTCTATTCTTAATTACTCCTGATAATTTGTAATTCATAAAGCTATTGGTTAGAATAAAGCCATCTTGAGCAGGTTTAACTATATGGCAACACAGCACGCCAGTATAAAACGTTTAACCTCCAATGGTTTTACCATCGTGGAATTACTCATCGTGGTCGTCGTTCTTGCCATCTTAGCGGCTATCGTTGTTGTTTCCTATAATGGTATTACTCGCTCTGCTGCGGAGTCTTCAATAAAATCAGACCTTCGAAACAGTGCATCGTTAGTTGAATCGGCAAAAGTTGATGCGAGTAGCGATACCTACCCTACCGTTCCATCTCAAGCAAAACTTGCTCAAAGTGCTGGTAACACTGTCACTTACTTCAGTAAGCCGTATGGATACTGTATTTCTGGCATCAACCCACGAACTAACAAATCGTTCGCAATTCGCTCTGCTAGCAAAGTGATTGCCGAAGGCAACTGCGACGTTACAGTAACAACCTTTGCAGGTTCAACAAGCGGCTATCAAGACGGTACCGGAACCGCTGCTCAGTTTGCCGCCCCAGCCGGAATAATAGCTGGAAATAATGGTACATTATATGTATCCGATCGTGGCAACAAACGCATTCGCCAGATTTCCCAAGATGGCACCGTTTCGCTCCTTTCAGGTACGGGCGTAAGCGGCCAAACCAACGGCCCGGCTACTACTTCACAATTCGACCAGCCTGGAAAGTTAAGTATCGATGCTTCCGGTACATTATATGTAAGTGACGGATCAAACCACGTAGTGCGCAAAATCAACACTTCAACAGGTGCGACATCATTTTTTGCAGGTATTGGTGGGCGCTGTAATTTCGGAAGGGGAAACCTGACCGATGGTGCTACTACAGTAGCTAAACTAGACGGCCCGGTTGATATTGCATCTGATAGTAGCGGAGTCTTTTATATTGCCGAAAATCTTAGTAAACGAATTCGTGCTGTTCAACAAAATGGAGCTGTTTCAACCTACGCAGGTTCTGGGGCTCTTAATTCATGCGTCGATTCATCTGCGGCGACTGGTGATACGAACGGAGACCGTCTCAGCGCGATGTTCGGCAGTCCGACAGATATCCTAATAGACAAAAACGATACAATCTATATATCAGATAGCCCCAATAACGCAATTAAGATGATTTCTAAAGAAGGTACAGTTTCGCCACTCACCACTAACCTTAACGGTGCTCAACAACCTAAGGCAATCGTCATGGATGCCCAAGGGACAATTTATTCAGCCGGTAACCACGGCATATACAGTATCAGTCCAGCAGGTACCATCGCCCTGGTAGCCGGCTCTGCAGGTCAAGGATACGTCGATGGCAGCGCAACCGCAGCAAGATTTAATACTATTAATGACATTACTTTTAATTCTGACCAGACCGCCTTGTATATAGCCGATACCGCGAATAATCGTATTCGCAAACTAAGTTTGTAATTATAGCTTATTGAAATATATTCTTGGCGGAGAGAACAGGATTCGAACCTGCGATAACGTTGCCGCCATACACGCTTTCCAAGCGTGCGCCTTCAACCACTCGGCCACCTCTCCAGACTCACTTATTGTAGGGAAAATTGGGCAATTCTCAAGACATTGTTTTTTCCACTGCAAACAAGTAGTTGCGGGAACGGCAAATTCCTCTCATACTATAAGGTAATGCCCGACACGAGAAATCCCCCAGTTATTGTTTTAAAAGAGCTTAAGAAGCGATTTGGAATTGGCGATGCCGAACACTATGCCCTCGACGGTATCAACTTAACTATTCAAAAAGGCGAATTTATCGCAATCATGGGCCCAAGTGGTTGCGGTAAAACGACACTTCTTAATGTCCTTGGTTTACTCGACAGCCACATTGAGGGCGAATACGAGCTAGACGGAAAATCTATCGCCTACCTTTCTGCGAAACGCCAAGCACGCATTCGTAGCCAGCAAATTGGGTTTGTATTTCAAAGCTTCAACTTAGTATCGCGTTTGAACGTTATCGATAACGTCGCATTGCCGCTTATTTATAAAGGTATGCCACACCTCGCCCGTCAAAAGAAAGCCAGCGCGATGTTACGTAGTTTTCACCTAGGTGAACGCGAATTTTACATGCCAAACCAACTTTCTGGTGGCCAAATGCAACGCGTTGCTATTGCTCGTGCACTGGTGAATGACCCGGCAATTATTCTTGCCGATGAACCTACCGGTAACCTCGATTCACGCGCCAGTCACATTATTATGGAAGAGCTTTCTGACCTTCACAAACAAGGGAACACTATTATTATGGTGACCCACAACCCGGACCTTACTACCTATGCGAGTCGAGTTATTACAATGCTCGACGGACAGGTTGATACCGACACCTTCCGGCTCCCTCTTCCTTCTCGAATTAGTACAAAAAAGCCACTAAACATTGTTAAGAAACCGAAAGCAAAAACGACCGTTAAAAAGAAGGCGAAGAAATAATGAAAATCCTATTCGCCAATCACATCCACATTGCACGACAGTCTATCGCTAGTAGTCGCATGCGAAGTACCCTAACGATGCTTGGTATCACTATTGGCGTTGCGAGCATTACAACAATACTTGCGCTCAGCGCAGGGGCAAGTAAAATTGTCGTCGACCAAGTAGATTCTCTTGGTGGAAATATTGCCGTCATTCGTCCAGGCTCAAGCGAGCAAGGTTCGCTACAAGGCATTGCACAAATACCAATCGGTCAACAATATACCGCAAGTACACTCTCTGATG
>Ga0247804_10000028_pt1 | contig 99957 bp, 102 predicted proteins | sample UWRJL029104C1_FD_181142 | JGI IMG/M metagenome (GOLD analysis project Ga0247804, IMG submission 181142) | Plant litter microbial communities from Arlington Agricultural Research Station in Wisconsin, United States - UWRJ-L029-104C-1 | ecosystem: Environmental > Terrestrial > Plant litter >... | reverse complement strand
AAAGCTATGAACCAGCCTGTAATAGCGTCTGACTTAAATGTACATAAAGAACAGCTTCAAAATTATGGCGGTATTTTTTTTAACAGAAAAGATGCTACACAATTAGCCAATTGCCTTAAGGAAACGCTTTCAAATATTCCTGGTAAAAAGCATTATGATTATAACAAAGACAAATTAATTTTTGCGGAGAATTTTATGAAGTGTGTTTAGTGAACACTCTATTTTATGAATTTAATCAGCTTACGTTTTATTCTGTTTTTCCAACTCAAAGGTAATGCTTTATTAAGCTGCATTGTTAATCTGTCCGCATCTTCAGAAATATTCACAGTATTTGGATGATGAATAATAGGAACAGCTCCATACTTTATATGCTTATACCACCATCTTATTCCTGTTGTATTACTTGCATTCTCAGAAAAACCTATATTTCTTATAAGACTCACATTTGGGTAAATACAAATAAAATCATTTTTTCTAAATACATATTGCCAGCGATATGCCCAAGAATCTATTTTGCCTAAGAATGTATCTGAAATTTCTTCTTTCCAGCCTTTTATTGCTGCATCGTTAAGCACTCTTTCTTCCGGAAAATCATTTTCGTTATACTTGCTCCATCTATCTGCCCAGGTTGCCCAACCCCAAGATGAGTGTAAGCGTGCAAAATAATAACTCTTATTTGTTCTTGAGATACCTAACTGGCTATTAAAGCCACAGATGGCTCCTATTCTTTGTTCTGTGTTATACTTAAGAAGTAACTCCTTACAAAATGAGAAAAAACTCAGATCGGGCAAACAGTCATCTTCTAAGATAATGCCATATTCTACTTGCGAAAAGAACCAGCTAATAGCACCACTTACACCTTTTGAACAACCAAGGTTTTCATCTCTAAAAAGTATTCTTACATTGCATTGCCAATCAATCTTCTGTATAATGGATCGTGTCTCTAAACATAATTCCAATTCACCAGGTCTGTTATTTCGCGCACCATCAGCGGCTATAAATAAATTTTCAGGCTGTTGTTCTCTTATGCGTTCAAATACTTTAAAGGTTACGTCCGGACGATTAAAAATTAAAAATAATATTGGTGTATCATATCTCATAAATGTAAGCGTAAAAGTAAACAATTATCAATATCCGTTTTTAATTTCTCCAAATCTTTATCAAATTTGTAACGAAAGAGATAAAATGATATTTTTATCAAATTATAGGTTACATTCAATAAGATGAAAATACTGCACATAAATACTTATGACAAAGGTGGCGGAGCAGAAACAGTAGTGATGCAATTGTTGAATTATCATACCGAAAGTTATTTGTTGACAAAAACTGCTCAATACAAGGATAAACAAATACAAGAATTTCCTAAAAATAAGAAAGATAGATTTTTTCATCTAATAGATCAGATACTTTGGAAACTTGGTATCCGTAAAAAGTTCAAACGTATATTCTTTTTAGAAGATGAATGGAATGATACTTATTATAAATTAAAATCAAATTCTGCATATAAAGAAGCAGATATTATACATTTACATAATTTACACGGTGGTTATTTTGATCTAAAGGCATTAAAGAATATTGCTAAAGAGAAAAAGATAGTTTGGACCTTACATGATATGTGGTGCATGACCGGTGGTGAGGCTCATACGTTTAATAATGAAAATTATAAAAAAGGAATTGCTTATACTCCGTTTGTACATCAATATCCACTTCGTAATTCTGTGATTGACAGACGACAATATTTTTTAGAATTAAAGAAAAGAGTATATACTGATATTGCACCACAAATTACATTTGTTCCTGTTAGCAATTGGTTGAATACTTGCTTCCATGAATCTTATGTCTTTAATCAACAACTTAAAACAATTGTTATTTATAATGGTGTTGACACGGATATATTTTCCCAACATCAAGAAAAAAACTGGATAAATCCCAAATTATTAATTTTTAATAGTAATAATCCATTTAAAGGTGGTGAGATTTTTGAACAGATATTGCCTTTTTTACCTGAAAACATAGAAATTACTATTATCGGAGAAAAGCTTCCGTTTATACTAAAACAATCACATAATTATCGTCCATATATTAAAGACAGAAAAGAATTATCCGCATGTTACAATCAACACGACATCTTGATTTTTCCTTCAAAAGCTGAAGCTTTAGGGCTTGTGCCAATGGAGGCAATGGCATGTGGTGTCTGTGTTTTTGCCTCAAATGTAGGTGGCATTCCTGAAATAATAGATTCTGGCAATACTGGTTTTCTTTTTAACAACCACGTTGATTTATTACATAGTTTACAAGAAAAAATGCAAGATGTTCATTACATAAGATCAATCGGCAAAAAAGCATCAGAAAAAATCCGCACCCATTTTTCTCTACAAAAAATGCGAGAGAGATACGATCAACTTTACCGTTCCATTTCAGACACCAAATAGCTCATTTTTTCAACAAAAAAGTCTATCTTTGTGCCTTGCATGCAGCAAGAAAACTGGTCAAATATTATTGAAAGTCGCTCTTCTTTTTCATTTTCATCTTTAAAAGATGTTTGGCAATACAGAGATCTATTGTGGATGTTTGTGAAACGTGACATCGTTACCAATTACAAACAAACGATCTTAGGACCTCTTTGGTTTTTTATACAACCTGCTTTAACAACGGCTTTATTCGTTTTCATAAATAAAGCAGCAAATACGCCAACCAACGGCATTCATCCAGTATTATATTTCTTAATTGGTGTAACAGCATGGAGTTATTTTGCAGAATGCCTTACAAAAACCTCTACTACCTTTAAAGACAATGCTTTCATTTTTGGAAAAGTCTATTTTCCACGCTTAATCTTACCTTTATCAATCGTAGTGTCAAGTTTAATTAAGTTTTTTATTCAATTTTCGTTATTTCTCATCGTATTAAGCATATTATTAGGATTAGGCAAAGCACAATTAGATATACAATCATCTATTTTATTATTTCCATTTCTAATAGTAATAATGGCAGGACTTGGACTTGGCGGTGGCATGATCATTACTTCGCTTACTACAAAATACAGAGATTTGGCTTTATTAGTACAATTTGGAGTTCAATTATTGATGTACGGCACCTTAGCAATTCCTTTATCAAGCATAAATAACCATTTTATACATTCTGTCTTATTGTGCAATCCGATGATTCCAATTATCGAAACCTTTCGTCAGGCTTTCTTTAATGATACATCATTTAATCTTATGCATTTAGGTTATAGTTTCGTGGTAATGATATTTCTGCTATTATTAGGTTTCTATTCATTTTCTAAAACAGAGAAAACTTTTACCGATACCATTTAAATTATGGCTGATACAATTATAAAAGTTGAAAATTTAAGTAAACAGTACCGATTAGGAGAGATCGGCACAGGTTCGCTGAGTCATGATTTAAATCGTTGGTGGCACCAAATTCGTGGCAAGGAAGATCCATATTTAAAGATAGGAGAAACCAACGATCGCACACAAAAAGGAAATTCTGAATATGTTTGGGCATTGAAAGATGTAAACTTTGAAATAAACAGAGGTGAAATTTGGGGTGTTGTCGGGAAAAATGGCGCCGGAAAATCAACTCTATTAAAATTGTTATCCAGAATTACATCACCAACTACCGGTGTTATAAAAATAAACGGAAAGATGGCTTCTTTGTTGGAAGTAGGAACCGGTTTTCACGGTGAACTTACAGGAAGAGAGAACGTTTTTTTAAACGGTGCCATTTTAGGTATGAAGCGCAAAGAAATTGCTTCAAAAATGGACGAGATTATTGCATTTGCTGGTGTTGAAAAATATATTGATACACCTGTGAAACGATATTCATCAGGTATGTTTGTGCGTTTGGCTTTTGCAGTTGCAGCGCATTTAGATACCGATATTCTTATTTTAGATGAAGTGCTTGCTGTTGGCGATGCGAGCTTTCAACGTAAATGCTTAGGAAAAATGAATGATGCGGCAACAAATCAAGGCAAAACGGTTTTATTTGTAAGCCATAACTTATCGCAAATTCAAGGCTTGTGCAAAAAAGGCATGTTATTGGAAAATGGTCAACTGAAGATGACAGGTGATATCAATAAAATAATTAGTGAATATGTTTTGGGCAGCCAGCAATCTAAATCTATAGATATCACACAACTGCCAAGAATGGGTCCAAAATCATTGGATTTTAATATCAGAAAGATCACTTTTACCAACGATGTTACAACTATCTACGAAGATGATACCATCTCTTTTGATATTGAATTTGAATGTAAGAATACTATGCAGGAATTGGTGCTTGGCTTTTCTATAAAAGATACATTAGATACACATTTGATAGAATGCCGATCTACATCATCAATTCCAATCATAAATATCGACAAAACAGGAATATATACCATCACTGTAACGCTAAAACCAAACCTTAGCGCAGGTGTCTATGTGTTAAATATTGGTGCAAGAAATGTAAATGGTTCTTTAGAGTATGTGCCATCTGTAACTAATATTGAAATACTACCATCAGGCGAATATGAAGAATGGAACAAACCATCAGCAGGTATTGTAAAAACACCATCCAACTGGCAACTAATTTATTAAAATACTAAACTCATCAAACAACATATAATGAAACCAAACTCAAGATTTGCTCAATTTGAAGAAATATTTTCAGAAGAATATACTCCGTTAAATAATCAGTTAATTGAATTACAAAAGAAATTCAATCTTCAGGATCATGATAAGATCAACAAAGAAAGATTTAACTGGATGGATAAAGTAAATGCAAAGCCTTTATATTATGCTGCTCGCATGTGGGAATTTCCTTATGCAATATATGAAGCAAAATTAGAGCAAGGCATGAAAGTAGCTGATGTAGGTTGTGGCAATACACCTTTTACTGCCTTGTTAGCAGAAAAAGTTGGCGCTAAAAATGTAACCGGTTACGATCCTGACTATATCAAGGATGACAGCATTGAAGGTCATTCGCATTTTGGTGCACGTAAATCTTATATTGATGCTTTAGGAATTAATTTCCATAATGATGGAATGACAAAAATGACTGCTCCTGATGGTTTCTTCGACAGGGTATTTTGTATCAGTGTTTTAGAACATATTGAAGATATTGTTGTAAAACAACAAGGTTTAAAAGAGATGGCGCGCATTTTAAAACCCGGTGGAAAATTAATTCTGACATTTGATTGTGGTGTAAAAATGCCTTTAAATGATATCTATCAAAACATACAGTTTACAGGATTAGTACCAAGCGGCACAATAGATTTCCATTGGCCTGAAAAAAGATTTGTAAATTATGGAAACGGCAGCTCCGTTGATGTATTTGGTATTATATTGGAAAAACCTGATAATATAATATTTGAAGATTACGAGCAAACCGTAAAAATTCCGGCATATAAAGCTACCAAAGAATATAGCAGAATTTCAGAACATTATGCTGTTTCTTATACTCAGATTTTAGCAGCTCGAGATTTAAAAAGACCATTTGGTGCTTTTAGGGTTTTATTAAAATCAATACTTGGTAAGTATTAATGAAAACCATAGTATTGATAGAGTCATGTGCCGGTGGTCACAGGAAAGCATTTATGTGTTTGTTTACACAAGCCTGCTTACAAAATGGTGCTAAGGTAATCTGCCTATATCCTGAAGTTGATGAAATCAAAGAATGGATACTGATACATGCTAAAGAATACATCAATAACGTTACTTTTATTAATTACAGATTAGGCTTTAAGACATTCAAAAAATTTGGAAGATTTAACAATGCGTTCTCTGTATTAAATTACTGGAAAAGCTGTGCAAAGTTTCTTCAGAATATAGAGAAAGAGAATTCAATAAAAATAGATCTCGTATATTTTAACTGGATTGATAGTCAGATGGCAAATTATTTACCTGCAAGTATTTTAGATCTTGTATTTACATACAAATGGTCTGGTTTATATTTTCATCCATCAATATTTAGAACACAACCTAAGTTTTTAGATAAGAATGTTTCGTTTAAAGATATTGACTCCATCTTTACTTCAAAAAACTGTGTAGCCATTACTTTGCACGATGAAGGCATTTCGAAAAAATACCAAAACAGAACAGAGAAGAAAGTGATCTTATTTCCAGAAATTGCCGATGACACTTTACCAAATCCAACACATCCATTTCCAAAATTAGTTAAAGAAAAAGCCAAAAACCGCACTATTATCGGAATCATCGGATTAGAGCCATATAAAGGTGCTTTGTCATTAATCAGGTTAACAGCTATTGCAGATCCTGAAAATTTTTTCTTTGTATTTACAGGTGTATACAATGAAGAGTATATTTTAAATTTATCTAAAAATGAACAACAGGAATATCTGAATTTTATTGGCAATTTGCCTGAAAACTGCCTTTGGCAGACCGGTGTTTTACAAGAAGGCGAAGATTATAATTCTGTTTTTAACAGCTTTGATATTATTCATATTATCTACAAAAACTTTTACAGCTCCAGCAATCGTTTAACCAAAGCAGCTATTTTCAATAAACTTGTATTAGCCAATAATAATGGTTGTGTTGGTGATGATGTTCCGATATACAATTTAGGTGAAACGGCTGATGAAAATAATATTGATGAACAGCTTCAAAAGATGGAAATTTTACGTAAAAGAATCCTGACTGAAAATCTTCCATATGAACAATGGAAAATATATGCAGAAAAACATAGCACAGAAAGACTGAAAGAAAAATTTGAAGAATTACTTAACTTAGTATAATATGAACGACAAAAATATTCTTATCACAGGCGGCGCAGGTTTTGTTGGCTCGCAGATGGCTTTATCTATAAAGAGTAAATATCCAAATTACGAAATTTATGTATTGGATAATCTTAAAAGACGTGGTTCCGAATTAAATATTCCAAGATTAAAAGCAGCAAACATCCATTTTATTCATGGTGATATTCGTAACAAAGAAGACTTTGACGGTCTGCCGAAAATTGACTGTATTTTAGAAGCAAGTGCCGAACCATCCGTATTAGCAGGCATCGACACAACACCGGATTACCTGATCAACACAAATCTAAATGGCACGATCAATTGCTTAAATTTTGCCACTAAAAATAAATCCGATTTTATTTTTCTGTCTACTTCAAGAATTTATCCAATAGAAAATATTGAGAATGTAAATTTTACAGAAGAAGAAACACGTTTTGAAATTGCGCAACAACAAACAACCAAAGGTTTTTCTGTAAAAGGATTAAGTGAAGAATTTCCCTTAGATAATTATCGTTCTTTATATGGTACAACAAAATTAGCTTCTGAACTTTTTATACAAGAATATAAACAGTTCTTTGGATTAAAAACAGTTATTAACCGTTGTGGTGTACTTACAGGACCATGGCAAATGGGAAAAATAGATCAAGGTGTTGTTGTGCTGTGGATCGCCAAACATTTCTGGAATCAACAATTAAGTTATATTGGTTATGGCGGAAAGGGAAAACAAGTACGCGATATGCTACACACAGACGATCTATTTCGTTTAATTGATTGGCAAATGCACCACATTGATGAAATTAACGGAGAAATTTTCAACGTTGGCGGCAGCCGTGAAATAAGCTTGTCGTTACAGGAAATGACCACACTTTGTCAGGAAATCACAGGCAATAAAATACCAATCGCCGAAGTACCTGAAAACAGAACTGCCGATATCAGAATTTACATAACGGATAATTCGAAAGTAACTGCAAAAACAGGTTGGAAACCAGAAATTTTACCAAAGCAGATATTTGAAGAAATATACAACTGGATAAAAGAAAATGAAGCTCAATTAGCAGCTATCCTGAAATAAAAAATTTGTTTTATTAGACATCATTCAGTAGAACATTAGTAGTGTTGCTTTATAATTTTAAATTCTGTTCTTAACGCTGATTATTATTTCCACGGCAAAACAAGCTGAAATCAACCCTAATCTAAATAATGATGATATTACATCAGTTTTAACTAAATTTGCAGCTATTTATAATCAATATTTTTAATAAATGAAATTAAGTGTTGTAATACCAGCATATAACGAAGAAGAGAGTTTGCCAGAAACTTTAATGACTTTGTATACAACGCTGAAACGAGAAAATATTGACCATGAAATTGTGGTAACCAACGACAATTCTAAAGATAATACACTACAGGTTTTAGAAAATTTAGCTAAAGAAATTCCAACCTTGGTATACTACACAAACCTTGGTCCAAATGGCTTTGGATATGCTGTACGTTACGGCTTAGATCGTTTTAGCGGTGATTATGTTGCCATCATGATGGCAGACTTATCTGATGATCCGAATGATTTAGTGAAATTTTACAGGAAAGCATTAGAAGGAAATTATGATTGTGTATTTGGATCTCGTTGGGAAAAAGGTGGCAAAGTGATTGATTATCCAACATTAAAAAGACGCGTAAATCGGATAGCAAATTTTTTAGTAAAAACAATCTTCAGAATAAAATACAACGATTGTACCAATGCTTTTAAATTATACAAGAAAGAAACTATCGAAGGACTAAAACCTTTCTTATCGCCACACTTTAATCTTACATTAGAATTGCCGCTTAAGTGCATTGTGCGTGGATATGATTTTGCAGTGGTTCCAAATTCCTGGACAAACAGAAAATATGGCGAATCGAAGCTAAAGATAAAAGAAATGGGCAGCCGTTATTTCTTTATATTAATGTATTGCTGGATCGAGAAACAATTTTCCAGAGGCGATTTTAAAAAGAAAGTATGATACTTGAGTACTTATTAAAAACTTACAATTCTTCTTTACTAAAGATAGATCAGTTCACAAACAGAAAAAACTGGAAGGTAGAACTAACTCTTATAATTCCTTTTATCGTACTGTTTTTTTCTTTTCCAAGTTACGAATACATGTTTGATGAAAGCATGACCAACTGGAAACACTTATTAGAACAGGCTGCACATCCTTTTTCACAAAGCAATTATGCTCCGGATACACATCAGTCGAAAATGACCTTTCGGTTATTTGGTCCTGTTTTAATGCGCGTGTTTCATCTAAACATTATTAGCATTACAATATTGCAAATGCTCGCCGGCACATTAATGGTATATTTTTTTATTAAAGCAACATTATCCATTACCAATAATAAGGTCGCAACCGTTTTGCTAACTTTTGCATTTGCCTGTACATCAATTTGTACAAGTCCTTTTACAGATATATTAGGATATTTAGATGGATTTGCATTGTTTTTCTTAATAATTCCTTTTGCCTTTACAAATCCGATATTTATCTTTTTAGGCGTTTTTTTAGCAGGTTGGGTCGATGAAAGAGGCTTAATTGCGACCTCGTTAATTTTTATTTGGACAGCATTTATACAAAAAGACAAGAAAATAATTAACACTATCGCAGTTGTATTGGCTTGGATATCCTATTTTTTTATTCGCATTATGATTGCCTGGAAATACAATTTAACCACACATACAGGTGGTATCAATTTTTCTAATCAGTTAAACAATGCACCCTTAGGAATCTGGACAGGTTTAGAAGGTTTTTGGGTAATAATACTTCTATCGGTACTAATTCTGTGTAAAACCCGAAAAAAAATAATAGCAACTTTTTTCGCAAGTTCTATAGGAATCATTATGTTGGTTGCCTTATCTGTTGTTGATATCACAAGAAGCATGATATATCTATTTCCTGCTATTTTTATATCGTTGATCGTTATTAAAAATGTAGAGACTGAGAAAAACCTGATTCATATCGCAACCGTTGTTTTACTATTATGTGTGTTATTTCCTCAGCTTTCTGCAGGTGGTTATAATTTTGTAAACTGGCAATATCCATTTCCGATACAAATGCTTAGATACCTTACACAGTAATTATTTTTGAATAGTTTGCTTTTCAAAACTTTTAACGACTGAAATAAAGCTATTATAAACAGCTGCTTATTTTGTATTTTTGATACCTTAGAATGAAGAAAATTACTGTTATTACGCCATCATTCAACCAAGGTGATTATTTAGAGCAAACCATTGATTCTGTTCTCTCTCAAAATTACACTAATCTTGAATACATCATTATTGATGGTGGCAGCACAGATAATTCTGTAGAAATCATCAAAAAACATGAAAAAAATCTTACTTTTTGGGTTAGCGAAAAAGATAACGGACAGAGTAATGCCATCAATAAAGGCTTGAAAATTGCAACCGGTGAGGTTATAAACTGGTTGAATAGTGATGACTGGTACGAAAATAATGCATTACAAAAAGTTGGTGCTGCCTTCGAAAATGAACAAACAAATGTTTTTTGTGGCAGAAGTCGGATCGTAGAAGACGGAAAGGAAATTCGTCAGAATAAAGGCACTGATATTTACTCGACAATAGAAAAAACCATTGGTTTTGCACGTATTGACCAACCTGAAACTTTTTTTAGAAAATCATGTATTGATAAAATTGGACTTCTCAATGAAAACTTTCATTACGTGATGGACAGAGATTGGTGGATTCGTTATTTATTACTTTTCGGATTAAATGGAATTGAAAAAACAGATGGCATTTTGGTGAATTTTCGTTCTCATGCATCATCAAAAACCAACACATATTTAAGCAAATTTGATGGCGAAGCACATGATCTGTATTATACCATTGCAAAGCAACATCAACTTTCTGAAGCAAAAATATTTGAAGATATTTGGCAGACGTCTTTAGTAGAAAATGCAAGCTATTCATCAGCATTGAATAATGATTCTATACAAAAATCCATACAATATTATCTGTTGCAGATGGCTTTCATTTCATATGCAAAAGATGATTACCATCAAGCAAAAAAGATCGTAGATCAGATAAATTCTACCGTTTTAAATATAGAAGATCAGCAGCATTTAGATCAGGTAAAAAAAAGAATAAAGTTCTTGCCGATCTGGTTAAAACAATTATTAAACAAACGATAAGATCAGCATAAATATTGGATTTCAGCATCATCATACCAACTAAAAACAGAGATACGATCTTAGCTCAAACATTAACGTTTGCGATAGATGCCACACAAAATTCTTTAGTAGAAATTTTAGTTATAAATGATGGAGAAAGCAATATACAGCTTCCTGAAAATATAAAACAAAAAGTTTCAATCTATAAAAATCCAAAATCAGGCGTTGCTTCTGCGAGAAACTTTGGTGCATCGAAAGCGCTATCTGATCATCTTATTTTTATGGATGACGATATGTGGATGCAACCTGATAATTTATTGGCGTTACGGTCAGTAATTGCTGCACTTTCCAACTGTTGCATCAACCTAAACTGGATCTATCCGATACACCTTTCTGAACAAATCAGTAAAACACAATTCGGAAGATATTTAGAACATTATGGCTTCACTTCTTTAAAAGGCTGGTGTCGCGGACTGCCTTGGAATGATGATGAATTGTTTGAAGTAAACGGCATTACGAGCCAATTTTTGTATATGCACAAATCCGTTTGGCAAAGTGTAAATGGCTACAACGAAAACTTTCCGCACGCTGGATTTGAAGATCATGATTTTGCTGAAAGATTGAAAAAAAATGGCACTAAATTTTATATTTATCCAAAGAGTTACTTATATCATAACGAAGCAGACAGAGTAGAACCTAACAGTTGGCTGGCACGCAAAATGCGCGGCGGCGAAACCAGGAAATATGCAGTAAATTTCGGGTACAAACATTTAGCTTTGGAATATAATGCTGCTAAAACAATCATTTATAAGTTTTGTGTGTATTTCAAACCTATTTTATTTTTCTGCTTAAAAGTAATTCCGAATTTTAAAGCATTAGATAAAGTGTATTTTAGTTTAATAAATCTTCTTTTAGGTGCGCATTCTTTTGAAGGATACACTAAAAAACAATTATAACTGTGGCAAAAAAAGTAACCTACATATTAAGCAATATCGACAAAGCCATCGCATTTGAATGGATCATTGAATACATTAATAAAGACAAGATAGCCTTGAGCTTTATTTCCATCGGACAAAAAGAAGATACCGTTTTAAACAAGTTTTGCAAACAACATCAAATTCCATTTTATCACATTGCTTATCGTTCAAAAAAAGATATCGCAAGCGCAACTTTCAATGTTTTTAATTTACTCAGAAAGATCAAACCAAATGTTGTACACACGCATTTATTTGAAGCCGGTTTAATTGGTATTACTGCTGCTTTTCTTGCACGAATTAAAAAAAGAATTTACACACGTCATTATGCAACGCAGCATCATGAATATGCGCCAAGTGGTGTAAAATATGATAACATCATCAATCGTCTTTCTACAAACATTATTGCAATCAGCCATAATGTGGAAGATGTTTTGATAAACATGGAAAATGTTGATCCTAAAAAGATCACGTTAATTCATCATGGCTTTTTATTAAGTGAGTTTGCTGATGTGAGTGTAGAAAGAATTAATGCCTTAAAAGAAAAATATCAGCTTCAAAATAAATTTGTTGTTGGTGTTGTTTCAAGATATTTACATCTAAAAGGAATTCAGTTTATCATTCCAGCTTTTAAAAAGATTTTAGAAACACAGGCAAATGCACATTTGGTATTGGCAAATGCAAAAGGCGAATATAAAAGTGAAGTAAAAAAGCTATTAGAAACCTTACCAAAAGATACTTATACCGAAATTGAATTTGAACAAGATAATGCAGCTTTGTTTAAATGTTTCGATGTGTTTTTACATGTTCCGATCAATCCAAAAATAGAGGCATTCGGACAAATTTATGTAGAAGCGTTAGCTGCAGGAATTCCAAGTGTTTTTACTCTTTCAGGTGTTGCTGCTGAATTTATTGCAGATAAAAAAAATGCAATTGTCGCTGATTTTAATTCTTCAGACCAAATATATAATGGCATTCAGGAAATCATTAAAAACAAACCACTTAAAGATCTAATGATCGAGAATGGCAGAAAAGACATACAACAACTTTTTTCGTTATCTTTGATGATTCAAAAATTAGAAACTATTTATACCAGCTAATGGAAAAAGAACTCTTTTTCTCTATCGTAATTCCTGCATATAATCGAGCGCATATGATAAAACAGACGCTCGAATCTACATTTTTGCAGACCTATTCAAATTATGAGATCATTGTGGTAGATGATGGCAGTACTGACAATACGGAAGAAGTTGTAAAATCTATCAACAATACAAGAGTTGTTTACCATAGAAAAGAAAATGAAGAACGTGCCGTTGCAAGAAACACCGGTTTTAATTTGGCAAAAGGTGATTATGTGACTTTATTGGATTCTGATGATTTTTTATATCCAACACATTTAGAAGAAGCGGTAAAATACATTCTTGAAAATAAATATCCTGAAGTAATACGATTTGATTTCGATGTGGTTGATTCTGATAAAAATATCTTACAGATCGCAGCCATGCCTGATGAGATCAACGAAAAGATGATCAATGGAAATTACATGGGTTGCAGCGGCATCATCATAAAAAAAGAAATTGCCGTTCGTTATCAGTTTAATGGCGATCGCGATCTTTCTGGCTCAGAAGATTATGAACTTTGGATGCGCTTAGCGGCACGTTTTAAAATTCATACACCAAAAATTATTACCTGTTCTTTGCATTCACATGAAGAACGCAGTGTAATATATAATATCAAAAAAGAATCGTTAGTTATCAGAAAGGATTTACTGATTCAATATGCATTTGCCGATAAGGTTGTAAACAAAATTTATGGTCACGATAAAAACAGGTTCATTTCCAATAGCTTGTTATATGTTTCGTTACATTTAGCTATTGCTAAAATAAACAAAGCATCTCTGCAATATTTGGCAAGAGCCATAAGCTACAATCCATTAGCTATTTTTGACAGGCGGTTCTTAGGCATTATGAAAACTCTTTTTAAAAGAAACATTTTAGCATCATTCGGATAATTATGTGTGGAATCTCAAGCTATATTTCAAATAAAAACAAACTAAGTAAACAAGATTTTATTAAGGCTACCTGTGCCATGAATCATCGTGGTCCTGATGCAGAAGGCTACTACGAAAATGAAGATCACACGTTGCAGCTTGGTCACAAACGCCTGGCTATTATAGATTTGTCACCTGCTTCTAATCAGCCTTTCTTTTCCAATTGTGGCAGATACGTAATGGTGTACAATGGCGAATTGTATAACTTTCATGAGATCAGAGAACAACTGCAGTTAAAGACGCGTACAACAGGTGATACAGAAGTAATTTTAGAAGCATTTATCAAAATCGGACCAAAATCTTTTGAGCTTTTAAATGGAATGTTTGCTTTTGTTATCTATGATATTCAAGAACAGAAAGTAACTGTCTGCAGAGACAGAGTTGGCATCAAGCCTATATTCTATTACTATGATGGCACACAGCTGGCATTTTCATCAGAGATAAAAATGCTTAAGTCCTTACCTGGATTTAATAAGCAGATCAACTATCAATCTATTCCTGAATTTCTCCATTTAGGTTTTATTTCAGAACCAAATACTATTTATAAATACGTTCATAAATTTCCGGCGGCAGCTTACAGTACTTTTTCTGTTAAGGATGTAAATGAAGACTTTAAACTTCCAATTAATACTTATTGGAAATTACAGGATGCAATACAACCAACTACCAAAAAAGATTTTGCTTCTACAAAAAAAGAACTTAAAGAATTATTAATTGATTCGGTTGAAAAGCAATTAGTGAGTGATGTTCCTGTCGGAAGTTTTTTAAGTGGTGGTATTGATTCCAGCTTAATTACAGCAATTGCATCTACTCTTAAGAAAGATAAGATAAAAACTTTTAGCATTGGATACGATAATAAAAAGTATGATGAATCAGGATATGCACTAAATGTTGCGAAGCATTTAGGAACAGAACACTACGCCTTTAAACTAACAGAAGACGAAGTAGAAGAAATTTTATCTGACATTATTTTTCATTATGATGAGCCATTTGCAGATGCATCAGCTTACCCAACAATGATCGTTTCTAAATTAGCCAGGAAGCATGTAACTGTTACACTTTCAGGCGATGGTGCTGATGAGCTTTTTCTTGGATATGGCATGTATAATTGGGCTTCTCGTTTAGCAAATCCTATAGTACAAACATTTAGGAAGCCTGTCTTTTGGGCAACGCAATTTGGTAATTTAACTTATAAAAGAGGTGGCTTATTATTAGACTATCCTTCTTTATCACATATTCGCAGCCATATTTTCTCGCAGGAACAATATTTTCATTCTGAACAAGATTTGGAACATCTGTTATTAGAAGAGAAATTTAATTTCGACAGGATTAACAAAGACATTATAACAGAAAAAAGAGAATTGAGTCCAAAAGGAAAACAATCTTTTTGGGACATCAATTATTATTTGAAAGATGACTTACTGGTAAAAGTGGATAGAGCAAGTATGAAATATTCGTTGGAAAGCCGTGTACCATATTTAGATCATCGAGTAATAGAATATGCAGTAAACATTGATGCTGATCTTCGTTATCACAAAGGAATTTCTAAGTACATTTTAAAAGAGATTTTGTATGATTATCTTCCAAAAGAATTCTTTAATCGTCCAAAATGGGGTTTCTCTATTCCTTTGCCGTATTGGTTAAAAGGCAGATTTAATTATCTTTTTGACAGATACCTGAATAGTACGGTAATCAACAAATACGACATCTTAACAAACTTATATGTTCAGGATCTGAAAGAACGCTTTTTGGCTGGCGAAGATTATTTGTATGGTAGATTGTGGACGATTATTATTCTGCATTGGTGGTTAGAAGAAAACGCATAATTTAGTATGGCATCAGCAACAAAAAAAGTATTATTTATATCTTGGGACGGCATGACGGATTCATTGGGTCAGTCGCAAGTATTACCATATCTTATCGGATTGACGCATTATGGTTATGAATTTCACATCATCAGTCCGGAAAAACCTGCAGCTTACATAAAAGGAAAAGAAACCATTGAAAATCTTATCGCACCATATAAAATTACGTGGCATCCTTTAACTTATTTTGATGCCGTTCCTGTTGTTTCTCCAATAATAAACGTAAGAAATATCAGGAAGAAAACAGAAGAACTGCATCAGGAACACAATTTTTCATTTATACATTCCAGAAGCTATGTTCCTTCAATCGTAAGCTTACATATGTATAAGAAACATGGCTTAAAATATATCTTCGACATGCGTGGTTTTTGGGCAGACGAACGTGTAGATGGTAAACTCTGGAGTTTAAAAAATCCTTTATTCAATTACATCTATAATTATTTTAAGAAAAAAGAAAAAGAGTTTATGTTGACGGCTGACGCTGTTGTTTGCCTTACAGAAAAAGCAAAACAGGAAATGCTGAGTTGGAATTACATGGCTGATTATAAAAAAGGAATTACCGTTATTCCTTGTTGTGCAGATTTAAATGTTTTTAATAAAGAAAATATCGAAGAAGCAAAACTTCAATCATTCAAAGATGAATTAAACATTAGAAAAGATGATTTCGTGCTGATGTATCTTGGTTCTATCGGAACGTGGTATATGCTCGACGAAATGATTGCTTTTTTTAGCGTATTAAAGCAACAAAATGCGAATGCAAAATTCTTATTTATAACCAAAGATGAACATGAACGTATTTTGCAAGTTGCTGATAAGTATCATGTAAAAGATTCCATTATTTTAAGAAGTGGTGCAAGAGCAGAAATTCCTTATTTAATTTCTGTAAGCAATTGTTCCATATTTTTTATTCTTCCTTCTTATTCAAAGATGGCATCTTCACCAACTAAACAGGCAGAAATAATGGCGATGGGCATTCCTATAGTTTGTAATAAAAATATTGGCGACACAGACAAGCTCATCAAAGATTACCAAAGCGGTTTTATTGTAGATGAGTTCACAGAAACATCTTATTTAACTACTGTAAAAGAAATTTTCGGCAACAATAATTTCAACGAAAGCAGTACGATAAATGGCGCAAAAGAATATTTCTCGTTAAGCAGCGGTGTGCAGAAATTCAGGCAGCTGTATGATGCCGTTAAGTAACTAAATCTTATTTTGTTATTCTTTCGATCAAAGCCTTCAAAGCAGTTTTTGCTCTTTTTATCTGACCACCACCACCTTCTGTATTTATAAAAATAGTATTATGATCTGTAGCAATCTCTTCAGCAGGTCTGTTTTTTGTATAATAGTATGTTGCTATTGATTTTCTGTTGATGTTGCTTGGTGTATTCAATGGTTTTGGATGTCCGTGATAAGAAATCTCATTTGTTTCAAAGATTACACATCTGTTGAACAATGGTGCTACTTTTGCTATTTGTTCTTTTTTACCATCTGCTAAATCCCAAAGTTCTAAGTTACCTTCATACTCATCTTTCCAGTCTTTATTCATGTAAACCAAAACATTCAACCTGCGATGATATTTTGTAGTTGGATGTATATTATAATCAACATGCACATTTAAATAAGCACCATTGGTTGATTGATGCAAGCCGCCGCCAAATAATTCTTCATCAGCAAGAAGTGGCTCTTCCACATTTGTTACTTCTTGCAGCCATTGTAAAAACTCATTAGAATTTAATTCCTTAAAGACCGTATCCATTACGCTTCCACTTTCAAAATCTACTTTCCTGAATTTGTTTTTTTGATCAACATAGGTGGTGCCGTCCCACATTCCATCTTTTATAGATGGATATGCATTCAGAATTTCTTCTGCTTTATCAAGTTTAAAGAAATTTTCAAATGTTACAAATTTAAATGGCTTTTGAGATTGAAATTTATGCTTTATTTCATTCTTTCTTGCGTTCAGATCTTCTATATTAATTAGCTGCATTGTTCTGTTGTTTTAATCTTTGAATATAATAAAAGGTTTTCTTCTCTACTAACTGATACATCAAATACGAGAAAATCAATACAAGTAAAACTGCTATCCAGTATATTCTGTCGTAATAAATATATTGGTGAGTAATGCTGACAAGTATTGCATAAATGATGTAATAAAAAGGAAGATGAAAAATGTATAATGTATAACTAATATCACCTAATAAAATCAGTGGTTTATATAGCCATCTATGTTCTATCGGATATTTTAGCAAAGTTACGATCGTGAACGAAGTAAAGACTGCCGAAATAAAAAAGCTATAAGAAGAGTGGTTTACAATACCCATAATTACTGTTGCTAAAAACAGCGCAACAATTAAAAGATAAGCAAATGGTTTTGCAATAAACCTTGCAGTCTGTATATTTTTTTTACACCAATCGTATAAATTATAGCCAATAAAGAAGTAGACTAAGTAGTAAAAAATAAACTCCAAAGGCATGTTATTTTCTACATTAAATCCAAATAATGGAATTAATGCCAACAGCAAGCTGATGTATAAAGCCCAAACTCTTAGCTTATGTAAAAAAGGAATTATCAGGTAAAATATCCATTCATGATAGAGAGACCAATAGGCAAAATTACAACCAATGTAATCTGCACTTTTTAGGAACACAAGCGTTTTTGCAAATGTAAGTGCCGAAAATTCATCTAAGCCAACCATAAATCTTTTCGTAAGATCTTTATCAAGCTCAGAAGAAAAAAGTTCCGGATTAAAATGTATCATATAGTAAAATACAGCTACAGAAAATAACACGGAAGCAATAAATGGCGGATATATTCTGATTACACGATTCGTCATAAAACCTTTCCAGGTCCAATTGTTTTTTTCAAACGAATGGTTTATAAAAAAGCCTGAAAGAATAAAAAAGCTGACAACAAATTCCGGTGCAGAGCTGGAAAGCATATCTGTTGCAAATAAGAAATATCTAAAGATGCCGCCTTCTGCAAGTGGATAATCTTGTGTGTAGATTTTACCACCAACCCAAAATACAATTTTAGCATGCGAAACAGCTACATACAATGCTGCAAGTCCTCTGATAATATGAAGTTGTCGTAGATGATTCACTTTTAATGGTAAAGAACAAAATTATAAATTTCTATGCAATTTTATTCATTGTTTAGATTATTAGTATTTTAGCTTTGCAATTAAATCTATTGATTAATCACAAGTTTCTTAGGTTGTAAATATTTAAATCCGCTTACTGCTTCAAAATGGCAATCCATATTATATCGCTGCTTTATCACATTCAGATAAGCATTTTGCAATATTTCCGAATTTGTTAAAAATAACACGTCATTCCTGTTCTTAAGATCAATTGTCAGGTTTTTTAGATTGTGTTTATGCAATAAAACCTGATAATCCGGCGAACAGGCATACCAACCATTTATGATTACATTGTGTGCAGGAAAAATATTTTGTGGCAATTGCCATGCATCCATATACTGAATAGGAAAAGCATCTAACGCAATAAATACATTACCTGGATTTCGGTTTATTTCTTCTTTATAGCTTGCAAATATTTTATGGTTCTCAGTTTGCATATTATAGAGCTTTGATGTGCAATAAGCTTTATAACAACCAATTATAAAAAACAAAGACAGGAAAGCTATTTGCAGGTTTTTATTATCATTTCTTATAAAACAAAAAAGGTTTACTATAATTAGGTAGGAAATAATTGGAAACGTAACCCTATGTGGAATACGAGTTGTAACAGTTAAATACAATAGAACAAATAAAAAAACCATCAAATTTAAAAGACATATTTTAAGCGATTTTTTGGCAAATAAAAAGATCATCAGTATTGATAAAACGTACACCAATATGATATATCGTTCATCTTTTACAAATTTTATCAATTCGCTTTCTACTTCGTACATATTTCTGTTAACCTTCAACGAGCTTGCGATTTCTTCTATCTTATTACCTGTTAAATAAGCATTGTCTGCCACAAACCAAGATTGTAATAATATTACATCATCAATGGTCATTTTATTTTTTAGAAGAATCTCCTGGTTGATCTTTATAGGTTTTGCTGCAATAATATCCAATGCATTTGTATTGCTATACGTATGATGATTTTTATACGCTGCGTTGTTATTATTAATATACAAGCTAGCGAAAAAAATTATACTTAAAAAAATAACACTTGCAGTATGTCTGCGTATGAAATCATATTTATGATCTTGTGAAAGAAGAATTGGTATAATAAAGAGCAAGGAAAGATAAAATGTGTCTTTCCTTATTAAAAAAGAAACGGCAATAAAGAAAAGCATTAAAACTGTTTTCCATTTTGTTGAGTACTGAAGACAAAGCAAACCTGTAAAAGAACAAAATAAAGCGACTGTCGTAAATTGCAGCTTTACAACACACAGTAAAAAAATGCCAAACAAAATGAACAAAACAAGCAGAACAGAAGAAATTATGCTGATACTTTTATCTTTTACACACAGATAACAAGTTGTAAGAAAACACAACAACAACAGGCTTTGCAAATAAAGTGTGTACCAATTTATTTTGTAAGAAAAACGGTATAATTGCTCTACAAATTTTCCGATAAATATGTTTGTTAAAACGAGATTGGAAGATGGTACGCCTGAAAATAACCCTGAACTTATTCCAAGCATTACGTGGTCATCATTATTATCATAGCAAATTGGAAAATTGTTCCAAAAAAGAAGTAGTATGATACCACTAAAAAGCAACAAGAAATATTTATATTTATCCATGAATCGCAATGAAGATGCTAATATAAAGATATTAAATAATGAGTGAGATGTTTACACATGAAGATCCGGCTCAATTCCTGTTTCTCAACGATTTATTGTTGGCACCTATATTTATTTTTGCAGTTTACCTGTTTTCCAAATCTTATATTAAAACCAAAACAAATCCTGTTTACAAAAAATATTTTATCATTGCTTTATTCGTAAGATTTGGTTCTGCAATAGCAATGGCATTGATATATCAATATCACTATCATGGTGGAGACACCAGCACCTATTTTACATACGTTCAAAGATGCAGAGGAATATTATATGAAAGTAAATCTGCCTTTGCTTCGTTCTTATTTCTTCCACCAGATCATGATGAATATTTTTTATTAGAGAAGTTTTTTGAAAGTGGATATGGTTTCTTTGCCAATGAAAGTTCAAATATTATCATCAGAATTGCATTGGTTTTAAGTTATCCTTTGCTTAATACCTATATACTTATCTCTTTTGTTTTTACATTGTTTTGTTTTTATGGCTGCTGGAAAATATTTATCTTATTTCAGGAAATATATCCGCATTTAGAAAAAGAGTTTGCATTGGCATGTTTATTTTTGCCATCAGTCTGTTTTTGGGGAACAGGTATTCTCAAAGATCCTGTTTGCCTCGGCGCATTAGGTACACTTACCTATCACATTTACAAATTATTCTTTCAGAGAACAAAAATGCTTCGAAGAATAATTGTGATCATTATGTGTTTGTGGTTATTAAAAACAGTAAAAGTTTATATCATTCTGTCATTTATGCCTGCTTATTCATTTTGGATTATTTTCAGATATAAGGAAACTATAAAAAGTCATTTTCTGAAATCATTTATGAGTCCTTTTTTATTCGTCATTTCAGGTTTAATCGGCGCATTTGTTTTAATAAAAATTGCTTCTTATTCCGAAAGATATGCCTTTGAAAGCATAATGAGAACAGCTAAAGACACACAAAACTGGTTGTATTTGTCATCACAAGTACAAGGTGGTTCAGGTTACTCATTAGGCGATATTGAATATACACCATTGGGTATGATTAAAGCATTTCCAAAAGCAGTAAATGTTTCCTTATTTCGACCTTACATATGGGAAGCCAAAAAGCCTATTTTAATACCAGCAGCATTAGAAGGATTAGTGTCTTTATTCTTTACTATTCAATTATTATATAAAGCAGGTTTTATTCGTTTTACAAAATTGATCCTATCAAATCCTGAAGTACAATTCTGTTTGGTTTTTGCCTTGATCTTTGCCTTTTCCGTCGGGTTTACCAGTTATAATTTTGGCTCTTTGGTTCGTTACAAGATTCCATTTATGCCATTTTATTACATTGCTCTTTTTATATTGGCAGACAAAGAAAAAATTCCAGATAAAGGGCAAAGTGTTCCGGTAAAAATAAATCCTACTAAGCAATTGATTCCTGCGTAACAAGGTTTTTTCTGCTCCAGTAAAAAGCTAAAGCCATGCCTGCAATAATGTGCCAAATGCCCCACCAGGCAGCTATTAATGCCATGCCGCCATTACCTTTAAAAAATGTCATCACTAAAATTAATCCTAATCCTGAATTATGAATACCGGTTTCTATAGATATGCTTCTGCAATGAGTTTCGGGTAATTTAAAAACTTTCGGAAATAAATAACCAATTAAAAAAGCTAAGGCATTTTGTATAAAAACAATACCAAAAATTTGAGGTAGATACTCAATGAAAACAACTCGGTTTCCAACAAAAGCGCCAATCAAAAAAAGAATAAAAAATACTAATGCCATAATCTTTATTGGCTTGCCAATTTTTTTTATTAATTCGGGAAAATATTCTTGTAATAAAATACCTGAAATTAAAGGCAATAGTAACAGTAGAATTATAGAACTTAATAAATACCAAAACGAAATATGAATTTCTTGTAGCATAGCATTTGCAGGTGCGTAACGTGATGCATATAAATAAAAATTAAACGGTGTTGTTACACTTGCCAGCAAGGTAGAAATTGTTGTAATGGTAATTGATAATGGTATAAAGCCTTTTGCCAAATACGATATATATGTTGACATATTTCCACAAGGACAAGCCGAAACCACAAGCATACCCATAGCGATGGAAGCACTAGGTTTTATTAATAAAATCAATAAAAAAGTGAAAAATGGCAATATCATAATTTGTGAAAGACAGCCAATAATAACCGATTTTGGATTGGTATAAAGTGTTTTAAAATCTTCTTTTTTTATGTCAATGGCAAGCGAAAATAAAATGAATGCCAGGCAAATTTTTAACACAATTAATCCGTCGCTGTTTGCATTTATTTGTACCTGATCTAATGATGGCATTTAATGATTTTAAAGATTAAGAAGTCCAGCAAACCATTACTTCACGTGGTCCGAAATATGGCAACCTTCCGTGTGATGTAGAAAAATTATCTAAACAAATTATATCGCCTTTTTTCCAAGGTTGTATCACCATGTTTTTCCAAATCACATCTTGTATATGTTCTACATAATCATCAGGAATTTTTGAATCGTCACCAAAAGTAACATGCATGCTTTGGTCATTCGGGTTTTTCGTAAGCTTCTTATATAAGGTCATGGCTTCCAGCAACATGCTTGTTTTAAAGGTTTCCCAACGCTTTTGTCGCTTATGAATTTTATGATATTCTTCTGCAGCAGCACTTACATGAAAAACTTGTGTGTGATTGTACCAAACTTTTTCATCGGTTTTCGGATGTGTTAAAATTCCTGCATTTTTATTTATTAAACGCAAACCATCATCATCTTTCCATTCGCAAATAATATCATTTTCAGCACACTTTTTTTCTATCAAAGCTCTATCATCCGTCAAAAACATTTCATTCCATTTTTTTAGTTGAAATGCGTTTTTGCTCTTATCATTTGGTGAAGAATAATTGCGAATATGCTTTACTCCTTTTTGCTCAAACTCAGCTCTTATTTTCGGATCCAGATCTTTATATACTTTTCTGAAATCACAAATTGGCGTTTCACCACCATATTCAGGCTCTATATTACAATAAAAAAATAAACGTCGTGGTGCAGAAGGCAAAAAGCTCATTTCGCAATGCTGCATGATTGGATAATGTGGTGGCAATTCGCTTGCAGAAAAAACAAAATCAGTTTTTTTATCGCGTGGTGAAGTTCCTAAGTAATCATCTTTTAAATCACTGTCAACAGCTTTCGCAACAGATTCAAAATCCAACGCATTTTGAATATCAAAACCGCGAAACAAAACAGCACCTGACTCTGCAAGCTTCTCTTCAATCATTGCTTTGTTAGAAGTAATCCAATCTATCAATTTATTCTTGTCAGCTTCGCCATTTGCTGGCGAAATAATCAATGGAAGTTTATCAGTTTCTGAAAAATAACTTAAGTTCATTATCTTGCTTGTTAAATAGTATAATTAAATTTAGTGTTTTCTATTGTTTTTAACTAATTATTGTAATTGAATTTAATGACAAAGCTTCCACGAAGAATTTTTGAAACGCAGCGATTGATATTACAGCCTTATGATGTAAAACTTTATCTCGAGGTTTTTTATTTGATACAAAAAAACAAACCGCGCCTGGTTCATAGCTTTCCAAACTTATTAAAAGCGACCGAAACCATAGAAAACACTAAGGATTTCGTGCAGAATAAAATTTTTGATTGGAATAAAAATAAAGCTTTTAGTTTTATGATTTTTGATAAAACAAACAATCAATTAATTGGTCATTTTAATATCAAAGACATCGACTGGAAAAAAAACCAAACAGAATTATCTTATTTTATTCATGAAGATTTTGAAAAAAAAGGTTTAATGACAGAAGCATTACAAATTGTTTTAAAAATTTGTTTTCTTGTATTGAAATTTGAACGTGTTTTTGTTCGTATTGTAACAACAAATATTGCATCACAAAAATTAGCAGAAAAATCTGGCTTAAAATATGAAGGTGCATTTTTTCAGGATTATACTACTTACGATAATAAGATAGTTGACACATACTGCTATGGAATTTCGAGAGAAGAATTTGAACGTTTATAACCTACTTACATTCTTTATACCTAAAGCAATCTGCCACATGGTCGTTCACCAAACCGGTTGCTTGCATGTGAGCGTACAAAGTGGTTGAACCTAAAAATTTAAAACCTCTTACTTTCATGTCTTTCGCCAAAGCATCAGATTCTGCTGAGGTTGCGACAACATTCGATAAAGTTTTGCAATTATTATCTTTTGGTTTTCCGCCCACAAAACTCCAGATGTATTTAGAAAAAGTTCCGAATTCTTTTTGTATTTCTATAAAACGTTGCGCGTTATTTATAGCAGCTTCGATCTTTGCTCTGTTACGAATAATGCCTGCATCTTGCATTAATTCCTCCACTTTTTCAGGTGTATATTTCGCTACTTTTTTATAATCGTAATTGGCAAAAGCTTTTTTATAATTATCTCTTCTTTGCAGAATTGTCCACCAGCTTAAACCTGCTTGCGCACTTTCTAAGATCAAAAATTCAAACTGCTTTTTATCATCATACTCAGGAAAACCCCATTCTTCATCATGATATTTTTCGTATAAAGGTTTGCCAACGCACCAACCGCAACGTGTTTTTTCTTTAGCCATATTTTTGATTTTTTAAGGACGAAAGCGTTTAAAACGCTTTCGTCCTTATGCGTAAAATTATAAAAATTATTGTTCATTTTTGTAAGGTGAAAGAAATTACATCAACATCAAATCCGTTAATAAAAAAAATCTTGCTGCTACAGGAAAAATCGAAGCTTCGCAAAGAAGAAAACATTTTTATTATTGACGGCTGGAAAGAAACACAAATGGCTATTGCAAATGGCTTTAGGATAGAAACTATTTTGTTTAAGAAAGGATTTATTGCAGATCATAATGAATTTAAAACCAAAGATGTTATTGAAGTTTCTGAAGATGTTTTTGATAAGATTTCTGTACGTGGAAATACATCAAAAGTAGTTGCCATTGCAAAGCAAAAACAGCATATTCTAAAAGATTTATCACTATCTAAAACACCATTAATTTTAGTGTTAGATGCGATAGAAAAACCAGGCAACTTAGGTGCTATCTTAAGAACCGCAGATGCTGCAGGCGTTGATGCTGTAATTTGCTGCGACACACAAACTGATGTCTACAATCCAAATGTAATTCGCTCTTCTGTTGGTTGCATTTTCACGCAACAAATTGCTGTTTGTAATAAAGATGAATGTTTAAAATTTCTACAGGAAAAAAACATTTCTATTTACACAACTTCTTTAAAAGCTGCAAAAAGTTATTTGGATGGTGATTATAAAAATCCAAGTGCATTTGTATTCGGTACAGAAGCAAGTGGTGTTGATATTTTTTGGGAAGATAATTCTACACAAAATATCATCATTCCAATGCGTGGTCAAAACGATTCGTTAAACGTTTCCAATACAGCAGCTATCGTTTTGTTTGAAGCTTTAAGACAGAGAAATTAAATTTGCTATTCACGAATTAATTACTTAATTTTGTACTTAAATAAGTACTTATGGAAGTTGTAAATTATACTGAGTTTAGAAAAAACTTAAAAGCAAATTTAGATTTGGTAAGCGATGATTTTGAAACAGTCATTATTGCAAGATCTGACAAAAAGAATGTGGTATTAATGTCTTTAGATGAGTATAATTCGATAAATGCAACAATGCATGAATTGTCAACAGAAAACAATAGAAAAAGGTTAGAAGAATCTATTGCTGAATTTAAAACCGGTAAGTTTTTAAAAAAGAAATTAATTGAAGTTAAATGAATATACTTTTTCAAAAAAATGCTTGGGAAGATTATATTTATTGGCAATCCACAGATAAAAATATTCTAAAAAAAATAAACGAATTAATTAAAGATTGTTCTCGAAATCCATTTGAAGGAATAGGAAAACCCGAAGCACTAAAAAATAATTACTCTGGTTTTTGGAGTAGAAGAATTACTGATGAACATCGTTTAATTTATACAGTTGTAGATGATAATTTATATATCATAAAATGTAGATTTCATTATTAAGCTTTCATCTTCTCTTCAAAAAATTTCCATATTACTTCGTCAGGAACTAGCGCAATAATTACTATTTTCTCGTTTTTTACAGGATGAATAAACTCGATCTTTCTTGCGTGTAAATGAATACTTCTACTGTTCTCATTTGGTCTGTTGAAACCATACTTTACATCACCTTTTATTGGCGAACCGATCTTTGCCAATTGTGCGCGAATCTGGTGAAAACGACCTGTTTCCAATTGTATTTCTAACAAATGATAATTATCAGAACTTGCCAAAAGCTTATAATGCAAGACACACTTTTTAGAGTGCGCCACTTCTTTATCAAACAATTTTGCTTTGCGCGAAACCGAATCTTTTATATGATAATGAATTAAAGTTGCTTCATCAACCTTTGGCTTGTTCTTCACCACACACCAATATGTCTTTTGAATTTCCTTTGTCTTAAAAAGTTCATTCAGTCTTGTCAAACTTTTGCTGGTTCGTGCAAACAATACAATTCCGGAAACAGGTCTGTCGATCCGATGCACAACACCTAAAAAAACTTCACCAGGTTTCTGGTATTTTTCCTTGATATAATCTTTCACAAAATCGCCTAAAGGTTTGTCGCCGGTTTCGTCAGCCTGAACAATATCGCCACTGCGTTTGTTGACTGCAATAATATGATTGTCTTCGTACAAAATTTCCAGCATAATAAAGTCGAAAAGTTAATAAGTTTTCCAAAGTTAATGTAAATTCGTAAAATGTATCAATCGCCTGTTATTATAGTTGGCATGCATCGCAGCGGAACCACCATGATTTCTAAATTATTGGAAAATTTAGGCTTATATGTTGGCGACGAAAAAGAGATCAATAACGAATCTATCTTTTTTTGGGAAATAAATAATTGGATCTTCGATGTTCATACGGCAACACCTGAAAAACCTCATAATTTAAGATATTGCAATCCAACAGCAAGAAAAGTAATTTTAGAATCGCTTGAATATTTTATCAAATCGAGCAAACGAAAAGAATATTTAGGAAAATACAGCAACAAATTTAAAAGTATTAAAGATGTCAATTTTCCTTACGGCTGGAAAGATCCGAAAAATACTTTTACGATAGATTTTTGGTCATCCATTTTTCCAAATCCAAAAGTCATTCACATTTACAGAAATCCTATTGATTGTGTGTCGAGTTATATTGAGCGTGATTTGAAACTGAAAAATAAATTTGACTGGAATTGGAAGAAAAGGTTGAAGCGCGAATTATTGATCAGCAGAAATTTTCATCAGAATTTCAGGTTAACAGACATTGAAGAAGGTTATCATCTTTGGGAAGAATATGTTACGAAAGCTTTGTCATTAAAAAGCCAATACACAGATTTTATGGAAATTAAATATGAAGATTTTTTGGTAAATCCATATGATAATTTAATGAATCTTGCAGCATTTTCCGGTTTAGTGCCTACAGAACAACAACTTTTACACGAAGTTAAAAGTATAAAATCCGAAAGAGCTTATGCATTCTTATCAAACGAAGAACATTACAAAACCTATCAAACACTAAAAGAAAAACCTTTGATGAAACAATTAGGTTACGATAATCTGTAATGCAAAAAACGGTTCAAATATTATTGGCAACTTATAACGGCGAAAGATTTCTACGCGAACAATTAGATAGTTTATTCTCTCAAACCTTTCAAGATTTTTCTATTTTGGTTAGAGATGATGGATCAACAGATAATACATTAAAGATCATTGAAGAATATCAGCAAAAATTTCCAGCAAAAATTACTGTTTTAAAAGACAATAAGAAGAATGTTGGCGCCACGCAAAACTTTGGTATTCTATTAGAAAAATCTGATGCAGATTATATTTTCTTTTGCGACCAGGATGACATTTGGCTGAACAATAAAATAGAAATTTCCTTACAAAAAATACAAGCTATTGAAAAAGGAAACATTGCAACACCTTGTTTGATTTTTTCTGATATGAAATCAATGGACGAAGCAGGAAATATTATTGCAGATTCGGTTTGGCAGCAATTACATTTACATCCAAAATATTTTACATTAAATCGGTTGCTGGTTCAAAATATTCCACATGGCTGCACCATGTTCATTAATAGAGCAATGAGAAATCTGGCTACACCAATTCCGAAACAAGCCATGCTGCACGATCATTGGATTGCCTTATTAGCTGTAAGTTCAGGTAAGTTTGATTTTATTGCAGAACCAACACTTTTACTTAGAAATCATGCACAAAATGTAACGCGCAAATCAGTTTCCGTATTAGATAAACTAAATCGTTTTCTAACTAATTCTTTATCAAAAGAGCAATACGAACATTATATAAAAATTCGTGTAAACCAGGCAAAAGCATTGCAATTACGTGCATCTTCATTTATTAATGATGAACATTTTGATGTATTAAAAAATTTCATAAAACTCGAAAAAACAAAAGGCTTCGATCGTAAAAAGATATTTCTGCAAAACAAATTTTATCGCACAACGTTTCTACATACACTCAAAATGATTCTAAGGTCTTAATTTCAAATATTATTGTATTTTTGACTAATTAGTGTTTTGTATAAAATAATTATTGCATACTGAATACTGCAAACTAAATACTCTATCATTGAAGAATATATTAATTACTGGCGGCGCAGGTTTTATTGGTTCTCATCTTTCTTTGCAACTGCTGCAGAAAGGTTATAATATTACTGTTTTAGATAATCTACATCCACAAATTCATGGCGAAAATCCTGAACAAAACTCACCTTTATATCAATCTATAAAAGACAAAGTTCATTTTATAAAAGGTGATGTTATCAATAAAGCTGATTGGCAAAAAGCCTTGGAAAACCAACATATTATTGTTCATTTCGCTGCAGAAACCGGAACCGGTCAAAGCATGTATGAAATTGAACGTTACACGAATATAAACGTTACAGGAACAGCCATTTTATTAGATTATCTGACTAATTCAAAACATACGATCGAAAAAGTGATCATTGCCAGTTCTCGAGCAATATATGGCGAAGGCAAGTATTTCTCTAAGAAATCAAATCAATATTTTTATCCAATTGCAAGAAATGAAAATGACTTACAAAATGGCATTTTTGAATTAAGAGATCCAAGTGATGAAAACGAATTTTTAGAACTTTGCGCAACCGATGAGCAAAGTAAAATTCAACCGAATTCTATTTATGGCTTAACAAAATATCACCAGGAACAAGCTTTAATGATCTGTTGCCAATCATTAAATATTCCATGCGTAGCTTTTCGTTATCAAAATGTTTATGGCGTTGGTCAATCTTTAACAAATCCATACACAGGCATTTTATCTATTTTTTCTACAAGAATAAAACAACAAAAAGCCATCAATATTTTTGAAGACGGCAAAGAAAGTCGCGATTTTATTTTTATAGATGATGTGGTAAACGCAACCATTTTAGGTATCGAAAAAGCAGCAGCGAATTATTTATCATTCAATGTTGGAACAGGTATTGCAACCAGCGTTTTAGAAGTTGCACAAACTCTGATGAAAAATTATAACATAGAAATTCCTTTAGAAATTACCGGACAATATCGCAAAGGTGATATTCGCCATAATTTCGCAGATATTTCATTAATAAAAGAAAAATTAGGATTTGAACCAACCATTGATTTTGCGACAGGCATCAATTTGTTTTGCAATTGGGTAAACCAGCAAGCCATACAAGAAGATAAATACGAACAATCATTAGCAGAAATGAAAGCAAAAGGATTGATGAAATAAATATGGATTACTGATGAAGAATGTTTTTTTGATGATAATTTGCGACTTTGCTTCTTTGCGTTCTTTGCGTGAAAAAATTAGTGAATTCGATGCAAGAAAAACAACATGAAGAAAATTGGCTTAGTTACTATTACCTACAACAGTGCGCATTTTATTGAATCCTTTATGCAATGCGTACTAAATCAAACGCACACAAATTTTGTGTTGTATATTATTGATAATGTTTCTGCAGATACAACCTTACTTTTATTGCAAGAATACAAAGACGAACGAATTGTTATCATCGAAAATCAAATAAACGTTGGTGTTGCAGCTGGAAATAATCAAGGAATAAAACGTGCTTTAGCAGATGGCTGTGATGAAATATGTATCATCAATAATGATGTGGAATTTGAAAATACGCTGCTGGAAAAATTAACACAACAATTAGTAGAATTAAATTGCTCCTTAATTGCACCAAAAATGATGTATCATCCTGAAACCAACCTTATTTGGTGGTCTGGCACAAAATTTAAGGAAAGCGAAGGCTGCATGACCAATCATATTGGTATTCAGCAGGAAGATCATGGTCAGTTTGATGTTATTGAAAAAATGGATTACGCGCCAACTTGCTGTGTCTTACTAAAAAAAGAAGTAATTGATGACATCGGCTTAATGGATGAAAAATATTTCGCTTATTATGATGATACGGATTTCTTTTATCGCATTTATAAGCAAGGCAAACATCAGTTATATTATTATCCGTTTGTGCAATTTTATCATAAAGTTGGTGGTCTGGTAAAATCTCGAACAGGCAGTGCAAAAAAATTCAAATTCGGTAATTTCTATATTCATTTAATTACTCGAAACCATGTGTATTATTTACGAAAACAACATTCGCTTCGTGCTTGGTTCAATATTATTTATTTCTATTTTAGAATGAATTTGAGATTCTTATTCAGCGGAAAATATTACCATAATCTATCTACTTGCTGGCTTTTACAAAGAGCTTTTTTTGAAGGTCTGAAAATGTAATCTTTTAAACTACAACAGGAACTTAAGATGCTTTAAAAATATAAGAAAAATGCATTTTGCAAATAAAGAAACCTTAAGTTTTCTGTTTTGACTTCATTCCTTCTATTAAAAACTCTTCCGTTCCTAAAGTTTCTGCTGTGGTTAATGATTTTTTCTCTTGATGTACATCAAATCTTGTCTTAAAAAACTCATAAAAAGCTTCGTTTTAACAAGTTTTTAAGTATTTAAATGTAGCTAAATATAAGTATTTGGCGGTTTTCGCGTTATTTTTATAGTACGAAATACGCAACTATAGCCAAACTCTACAACACGTAAACTTTTAAGATTTATTACATGAAAAAAAGAACTATCTTTTTGATAGCGTTGGTTATATTTTTTCCTTTAAATAACCTTCCTTCATACGCAAGCGACGCAACACCAAGTGTTATTACGCCTTATTTATTTGATATAGACAATAATTGTACCGAAACAGAAAATCCTGTGAAAAATTATTTAGACTGTTTTTCTGTTGTTTGTGATGATGCCATTAAATATGCACTTTCTGGTTATGCTGCATTAAATGAAGCCGGAAAGATCACTAAGAAAGATATTATCACGATTGTAGATTTCAGTAAACCATCTTCAGAAGAGCGCTTGTTTGTCATCAACCTGAAAACAAAAAAGGTAATTGCAAAAAGCTTATGTGCGCATGGCAGAAACAGCGGCGAAATTTGGGCAGAAAAATTCTCTAATAATTCAGAATCTTACCAAAGCAGCTTAGGATTCTATATTGCAAGCGAAACTTACGATGGCAAACATGGCTATTCTTTAAAATTAGATGGCGAAGAAAACGGCATCAACGACAAAGCTCGTGATAGAGGTGTAGTGGTGCATGGCGCAGACTATGTAAGTAAGGATTTTATTGCAAGCACAGGAAGATTAGGCAGAAGCCAAGGTTGTCCTGCACTGCCAATGGAAAAATATGAAAAGATCATTAGCCTGATAAAAGGCGGTTCTTGCTTATTTATCTATCATCCAAATAAATACTACAAAACACATTCACCAATTTTAAAGCATTACAACGAATCATGCTTAGCAGATGTTGTAGCGGAATTAGGTACTTAAAATATCTATCATAGTTTTTATATTTTGAGTTCAGTAGAAATACTGAACTTTTTTTTATTTAATTTAAAAATCAGTCAAACGCAACCATCATGCCACGTTGCAACTATAGCAAACTTCTTTTCTTTTGTTAATCTGTACTATTTTGTGCTATTAATAACTGATTTCTACGCAGTTAGCTTATTCAATTGATATTTACACAGCCAAAACTCAACAAGATTTAAACTTTCAGTAATATTTGAAAGTATTGGATAATGATTACACAACGATTTCCTTTTTATTTGGCTATTTATTAGTAATCTCTGCGTAATTACTAATCAAAATAAATGTTTCAATTTTGTCTGAAAGTTTTGAACTAATAATAACACGAAACAAATTATCAATAATTAAAAATTAATCAGATGAAAAATTTACTTTTTACAATCGCATTGTTCGCCGGCATCGCTTCTTATGCAGCAGATACAAACACTTTAGAAGCAAATAATGCAACAACAACTACTGCTGTAACAACAGCAAATGCTACAGCCACAGAAGCTGTAGGTGATGAACCATCTTCATTTGGTGACGAAGAAAAACAAACACATTGGCAATCAGGTTTTTCTTCTATCACGGAAATTGGTGCATCATTTATGTACGACAAACGCTTTGTAAATATTTACCAGGCTTTAGGAAAACGTGTAAATCCATATTTATTTATTGGTGGTGGTCTTGGTGTGCAGGTTAAAAACTCCAGCACTTACCAGTTTCAATTATTAGCTGACATTCGTGTAAATCCTTTAAATAAAAGAGTTACACCAATATTTTTTACACAGTTTGGTTTAAATAAAGTTGGACCAGAAACACTTTACAATAAAGAACAAAAATATTTAGGCAGCACACAGTTTAACCTGAATTTAGGAACCGGAATTTTAGTAAAAGCCTTGCCAAATGCAGCATTTACTTTAAATGGCGGTTATTCATTGTTTACAGATTTCAATAAAAACATCAATGGTGCTTTTGTGAAAGTTGGTTATGTGTTTTAGTAGTAAGTAATTAGTATCAAGTAGTAAGTAAAAAGCGATGCCAAAAGATGAGCATCGCTTTTTTTATTGTCTAAATTTGGATTTGCTTGGTCTAAAGATTAATCAAATCTTATAAAATCATACTACTTGTCATAATCACTTTAATCATCGTTAAGACAGTTAATTTTCCCAAACAACTGCATCTTTATCTGCATACCATTTTTCGTAATTAGGTGTTTTTTCTTTTTCTAACACATTTCGTTTTACTTTCAAAGTTGGTGTAATCAGATTGTTATCAACTGTCCATTCGTCTTTCATCACGATCATTTTTTTCATCTTTTCGTGCTTATCCAAACCTTGGTTTACTTCTGTCATAGTTTGCTCCAAACTTTCGCAAAGCGCCGCTTTATCTTCTTTTTTTCCATCAGCAGAAAGCACCACCAAAGCCATGGTTTGCGGTAAGTTTGCGCCAACAACACATACCTGTTCTATAAAAGTATTCTTAGATAATTCCAACTCAATTGGCGCAGGCGCAACATATTTTCCTTTGTCAGTTTTAAAAATATCTTTCACGCGACCTGTTATTTTTAAAAATCCTTGCGCGTCTTCTTCACCTTGGTCGCCTGTACATAAAAATCCATCTTCTGTAATGGCTTCTTTTGTTTTTTCAGGATCCTTATAATATTCGAGCATGTTGCAATCGCTTTTCACTTGTATTTCACCTTCTTCAGAAAAACGAACTTCGCAATTTGGCATGGCTGTGCCAACTGTGCCTGGTTTCCTGTTGTGTTTCCTGGTTAAATGTGAATACGCACAATTTTCCGTCATAGCATAAGCTTCACAAATAATAAAATCAATCTTTTCAAACCAATTCATGGTTACTACAGGCATTGGCGCGGCACCGGTCAACAAATATTTAGCATCTTCCAGGCCTAAACCTTGTTTTATTTTTTTCTTTATAACATTATTGATGATCGGAATTTTCAACAAAACATTTAAACGAGATTGAGGCATCTTAGATAAAATTCCCATTTGGAATTTTGTCCAAATTCGTGGAACAGCTAAGAAAACCGTAGGTTTTGTATCTTTTAAATTTGCAGGAAAAGTATCTAAAGATTCTGCAAAAGAAATAGTTGCGCCACAATACAAGCCACCCATTTCTACCAACATTCTTTCTGCAATATGAGATAATGGCAAGTAAGAGAAAAATCGTTCATTATCTGTTAAGTCTTCCATTTCTGTAAGTGCCCAAGCTGCAGCATACGAAAACGCATGTATGTTTTGCACTACACCTTTTGGCAAACCTGTTGTTCCTGATGTATAGATAATTGTAGCAATATCAGTTCCATTTGGAATAAAATTTTCTTTGTAAGGTTCTGTTTTTGCTATAATATCATTCCATGTTTCATAACCTGGTTCTGTCCAAAGTGGAAATGAAATACCTTTCACATCATCAGGCAATCCGGAACGTTGCTTGCTCCAATCATCTAACTTGCCGATAAATGCTACTTTTGCTTCGCAATGTTCTAAGCAATATCGAATTAAATCTCCTGGAATGGTTGGATACAATGGCACAGAAATATGACCTGCCATCATAATTGCTAAATCGCTCATGATCCAATGCGCGCAATTCTTAGAAATGATAGCGATCTTACTTTGTGGTGGCAAGTTAAGTGAACGCAGATATGCAGCCATTCTGCGAATTTCATCATCCGATTTCTTCCAGGAAAAATGAAGCCATTCGCCGTTGTACGGCTGACGTAAAAATGTTTTTTCCGGTTTGATTGTTGTCCAGTGATAGAATTTTTCTAAAGGCGATTGAATGATCATAGCTTTTAATAAGTAACTTTTAATGATGGCTTAAATATAAAAAATAAAGCTAATTTTTTAACATTAAAATTACATAGGTTTAAAAATAGATGGTATCAAAAAACAGAAGATAAAGCAGGTTTAAATATTTTTTAGAATAACAAAAAAGCATCGCTTTCGCGATGCCTTCTCTTTAAAAACCACTAAAAAAATCACTTTCTTTATAATATTGAAATCGTTTTTGCTTTTTTCTCTTCTTCTGTCTTCACTTTTTTAGGAATAGAGATATTCAAAATTCCGTTTTCGTATTTTGCTACGATATTTTCTGCGTCAACGGTTTCTTCGTCAAGCGTAAAATTTCTCTTGAAAGAGTTGTAAGAAAATTCTTTACGTGTGAATTTTGATGTTTCATCACCTTCTGTTTTTTCTGTTTGAGTTTCTGCAGAAATTGATAAAACACTTTCGTTTAGTTCTACTTTAAAGTTTTCTTTCTGCAAACCCGGTGCTGCAACTTCTAACGTAAATTCTTTTTCATTTTCTTTCACATTTACGGCTGGCGTACTTTTTACCAAATTGCTTGGATTAAAATTTGAAAATTCTTTTCCGAAAAAATCATCGAAGAAAAAACGGTTGTTGTTTGGTCCACATTGTGCTTTTACTAAAGTTCTCATATCATTTTTGTTTTTAATTGTTTACTAATTTATTTTGATAGAGTACATTCAAACGCTATTCCATAGCAGAAAAGAAGAAAAAACAACCGATTTAAATAAAAAATACGGACAAAAAGTCCGTATTCATATTTTAAACAAGACAAAAAGTCTTATTTTGTGGCAATTATTGAATCTGTTCTTGTTTGTATTGGTTTTACAGAAGAATCATTTGCAGGTGCTATTGGTATATATGGATGTGATTGTAAGTATGCATCTATATTTTCAGCACTTGCTTTAAATGCTTTATTTAAGAAGAATTTTCCAAAAATTCTTGCTTTCAGCTTATCGGCGATACCTTCTGTTTTGCTGTTCATGGCTGTGGTTAATTGCGTTCCTTCAGGTGTTTTTCTGATTATATATTCAGAAAAACCATTTCCTTCGCCTTCAAAAATAAGTTTAGATTGAATATACTCATTTACAATTATTCTCTCAATGATTAGTGAACCATTTCCAAGCTTTTCACTTTTCCATGAATAGCTTGCGCCAACGCCACTTGGAATATCGTTGTAAGTAGTTGTCATCTTATCATCCAAAGTATTCCAATAAGACCAATTTTTCCAGTTCTTTGTAGTGACGATCTGGTCGTAAATAGCTTCAGGCGAAGCGTTTATAATTTGTGAGTGAGAAACTCTAAAGTTTTCCGACATAAAAAATGTGCTGACTACTGCTGCAAATAAAGCAACGACTATTATTGCCAAAAACCATTTTAAGTATTTCATATATTACGTATTTTGTGAATCTAAATTAAGTTTTTTATTTCAGATAGAATATTAACATTTAAGAGTTTCTGATGAATTTATCGAAGTTTTTCATTATTCTGATGTCGTTCCGTATCACGAATCGTTTTTTTCTCCAAATTTTTCTCTAAAGCAGTAGTTAGGTCAACGCCGGTTTGGTTGGCAATGCACATCAACACAAATAATACATCAGCCAGTTCATCACCCAAATCTTTGTCTTTATCAGATTCCTTAAAAGATTGTTCGCCATATTTCCTCGACATGATTCGCGCAACTTCACCAACTTCTTCCGTCAAAATAGCCATGTTCGTCAATTCATTAAAATAGCGAACACCTGTTGTGTTTATCCATTTATCAATGGTTTGTTGTGCTTCGGAAATAGTCATTGGCAATTAGTGATTGGTCATTAGAAAATAAAAATACTAACTAATTGCTTATTTTTGTAAAATAGTTGTTTGTTCTAATAAATTGTAATAAACCAATGACAAACGACCAATGACAATTATGACTAAGACAATTCTTATCACAGGTGCAACTTCCGGTTTTGGCGAAGCAAGCGCATATCTTTTTGCCAAAAATAACTGGAACATCATTATTACAGGAAGAAGAAAAGAACGTTTGGAAAAATTAGAAGCCGAATTGAAATCAACATATAATATTAATGTCTTGAGTTTATGTTTTGATGTTCGCAATAAAGAAGAAGTTAAAAGTGCTATTGCTTCTTTAAAAGATGAATGGAAAAATATTGATGTTTTACTGAATAATGCAGGTTTGGCTGCAGGTCGCGGTCCGATACAAGAAGGCATTTATGACGATTGGGAACAAATGATCGATACCAATATCAAAGGTTTGCTTTACATGACACGTGAAGTTTCGCCTTTGATGATTGAACGTAGAAAAGGTCATATTATAAATGTTGCATCGCTTGCTGGTTGGGAAAGTTATGGTGGCGGAAATGTGTATTGTGGCACCAAACATGCTGTTCGTGCTATTACGAGAAGCGCAAGAATTGATTTATTGCAACACAATATCAAAGTTTCAGTAATCAGTCCTGGTGCTGCAGAAACCGAATTTTCATTAGTGCGTTTTAAAGGTGACGAAGACAAAGCAAGTGCTGTTTATGATGGCTATCAACCGTTAAAAGCAGAAGATGTGGCAAACAGCATTTATTTTATGGCAACGCAGCCTTCGCATGTTAATATCGAAGAAATTTTTATTTTACCAACCGCACAAGCAACTGCAACCATTACACAGAAGAATTAAAGTTCGTCGTCATTTCGACTTTAGGAGAAATCTGTTGAACTTACAACACAAATTAAACGTTACAAAAGACAATCTTATTACTTAATACTTTTTACTTAATACTAACATGGAAAATACAGCAACAAAAATACCGGTGATGATCTATACAGAATCAACACCAAATCCAAATACTTTAAAATTTGTAACCAATAAAGCTTTGTTATTAAACGATGCTGTTGAGTTTCAGAATATCGACGAAACAAACGAAGCACCTTTGGCAAAAGCATTATTTGGTTTCGAAGGTGTTACCAATGTTTTCATCAGCAATAACTTTGTTACCATCTCAAAAACAGATGATCTTTTGTGGACAGAGATCATGATTCCAATCAAAGATTTTTTAAAGAATTACATTGACGAATCAAAAACGATCCTGAATGAAAATTACGTAAAACCAACCAAGACTGCAACCAATGCTATCAGTGAAGATGATAGCGATGTTGACATCAGAATAAAAGGTGCGTTAGACAAATACGTAAAACCAGCCGTGGAAATGGATGGCGGAAATATTTCTTTCGTAAAATTTGAAGATGGCAAACTAACGCTACAATTACAAGGATCTTGTAGTGGTTGTCCGTCATCAACCGTAACACTAAAACAAGGCATCGAAAACTTACTAAAACGCTTCGTTCCTGAAGTGCAGGAAGTAGTTGCTGAGAATGAGTAATTTTATTAAAGTAATGTTAAATAACTTCCCAAATTTTGGTAATTTAAATAATTTCCCTAAATTTGGGAAATAAAATAAGGGCGTATGAAAATACAAAACAGATTTCCTGAAATAATTAGATTTGTTCAGAAATCACAAATTAACATTTTTAACAAAATTCATCATGTTTGTAAAGTTTAACAATGACTATTTAGAAAAAATTTATCAAAACAAAGAGACAAAGAAAAAACCAGAGTATAACGAAGAAGTCATTATACAATTTAAGAAGAAAGTGCAGATACTAAAAATGATAGAATCTACACAAGAGTTGAAAAATTTTAAAGGACTAAGATTTAAACCTTTAAAAGGAGAAAAGAAAGGATTATTTTCAATTAGAGTTAATCAAGCTTATCGTTTAGAATTTAAGATAATAAACGAACAAACCATTGAAATAATATTAATAGAGGATTTAACTAATCATTACGGAGATTAATTATGAATACTTATAAGGTATTAAACAAAAAAGGAAAAGAAATTCAATCAGATGTTTTATTGCATCCTGGTGATGTATTACAAATGGAATTAGAGGCACGTGAAATCAGAAAATCTGATTTTGCGTTGCAACTCCAAATGCGACCAAGCCATTTTAGTGAATTACTACACGCTAAAAGAAATGTAAGTGCATCTGTTGCAATTAAATTAGAAAATACATTAGGCATTTCAGCAGAATTTTGGATGCGTGTTCAAACATCTTATGATATAAAGTTAGAAAGACAAAAACTTCAGTTGGTTTAAAAAATCATTAACAACCAACATCTTTCATTATTTATTACTAATTTTAGTTGCAAATGAAACTATTGATTAACTTATACAACTGTTGTTGCTTTTGTCCGCAGTAATCGGATAGGTTGATTTTTATATAAAAAATTATAAGCCTGTCTATAAAAAAGATAGGCTTTTTTAATAACTGTTTGTCATGCTGAGGAACGAAGCATCTGAGATTCTTCACTTTGTTCAGAATGACAACGACAAGAAGTAAATCGTAAATCAAAATGAGTGTAACTATTACAAAAAACATTTCACCTGAAGCAGCAAAAGATATCTTTGAATTGCAGCAAAAAATCAATGCATTTCAAAGCGGCGAAATTCCTGAAGATAAATTCAAAGCATTTCGTTTAACTCGTGGTGTGTATGGACAACGTCAATTAGGCGTTCAAATGTTTCGCACCAAATTTCCTTTTGGAAAAATTACACCAAAACAATTAATTCGAGTTGCTGAATTATCAGAATTATATGCAAGCTCTAACCTGCATTTAACTACACGACAAAACATACAATTACACTACGTAAAAGTAACCGACGCACCAGCAATTTGGGCTGGTTTGGAAGACGTTGGCGCAACCGGTCGTGAAGCTTGTGGCAACACCGTTCGTAATATTACAGCGTCTGCAAAAGCAGGCATTGATCCGGAAGAATTATTCGATGTTTCGCCTTACGCACAAGCAGCTTTCGAATTCTTTTTACGTAATCCGATTTGCCAGGATATGGGTCGAAAAATAAAGCCTGCATTTTCATCTTCTGAAAAAGATTCTGCTTATACTTTCCTGCATGATTTTGGTTTCATTCCAAAAATTGAAAATGGCGAACGTGGCTTTAAAGTAGTTATTGGTGGTGGCTTAGGCGCACAAGCAATTTTAGCACAAACTGCTTATGAGTTTTTGCATGAAGATCAAATCATTCCATTTATGGAAGCAGCTTTACGCGTGTTCGACAGATATGGTGAACGTGTGCGAAGACATAAAGCACGTATGAAATTTTTGTTGAAGGAAATGGGTTTGGAGAAATTTATGGAATTGGTAGAAATTGAACGAATTGCCAATAAAGTAAAATCTTTCAAGATAGATACAACTAAAGTAGAAGTTGGCGAACCAACTCATAACAACATCTCACCACAAGTAAATATTGAAGATGAAAAACGCTATGAAGACTGGTTAAAAACAAATGTTTTTGAACAAAAGCAAGAAGGATATTTTGCGGTGGCGTTGAAAGTAACCAAAGGCGATGTAAAACCTGATGAAGCAAGAAAGATCGCAGAACTTGCACAAAATTTTGCTTCTGAAGATATGCGAATCACCATGAATCAAGGTATGTTGTTGAAGTTTGTGCGCAAAGAATCGTTGCCATATTTCTATCAGGAATTAGATAAATTAGGTTTCGCAAATCCTGGTTTTGATTCGATTGCAGATGTTACCACTTGTCCAGGAACAGATACTTGTAATCTTGGTGTAACTAACAGCATGACACTTGGAAAAATTTTAGAAGATGTTATTCAAGATGAATTCTATCATTTAATTTTTGATTCAGAAATTAAAATTAAAATAAGTGGTTGCATGAATTCTTGCGGTCAACATATGGCAGCAAACATTGGTCTTCACGGAAGTTCTATCAAAGTTGGCGAACTCGTTGCACCAGCCATGCAAGTATGTTTAGGTGGTGGCGTTGATGTAAATGGCGTTGGTTTTGTTGGCGATAAAATTGTAAAATTACCAACCAAAAGAATGCCTGATACTTTACGAATTATTTTAAATGATTTTGAAACAAACAGCACAGAAGGTGAATACTTTAATGATTACTACAGAAGACAAGGAAAAAATTATTTCTATACAATCTTGAAACCATTAGCAAACGCTGATCTTTACGTTGATGACGACTTTATAGATTATGATGGCGTAGAAAATTTCACACCGGAAATTGGTGTTGGTGAATGCGCAGGTGTAATGTTCGATCTGGTTGGAAGCATTATAAAAGATGCAGAAAACAAATTAATAGATGCAAAACAACACTTGGAAAAAAATAAATTTCCGGAAGCAATTTACTATGCATACACAGGTTTTGTAATTGGCGCAAAAGCGTTGCTATTAAGTAAAGATGTTGAGTGCAATACGCAAATTAAAATTCTAAAAGATTTCGATTTACACTTAGTACAAACAGGTGAATTCAAAATAGAAGATGGTTTTGAAAACTTGGTTTTACAAATTAATCAACACGAACCTGAAAAAGAATTCGCAGAAAACTATGTGAAGCAATTCAACTACTTTTTAAAAGATGTAATTGCACATCGCGAAACTTCTTTAAATGCAAATAAAGTGGTTATTGAAAGTAGCTATAAAGCATAATCAAACAATCAGTGCTCAAAAAACTCATACTTGTTGGTGCTGGTCCAGGCGATCCTGAATTGATTTCTTTAAAAGGCATCAAAGCTTTACAGCAAGCTGATGTTGTGATGTATGATGCATTAGTAAGCGAAGAATTATTGCAGCATGCACCAAATGCTATAAAATTATTTTGTGGCAAACGTGCAGGCACACACTACATGAAGCAAGATGAAATCAACGAACAAATTGTAGAGCATGCAAATAAGTATGGTTGTGTGGTTCGCTTAAAAGGTGGCGATCCTTTTATCTTTGGTCGTGGACAAGAAGAGATAGAATACGCAGAACAGCATGGCATCGAAACAGCAGTAATTCCTGGTATTTCGAGCGCAACAGCTTTGGCAACCGCACAAAAAATTCCATTAACGAAACGAGGCATTACAGAAAGCGTTTGGATAACTACAGGCACAACATCATGCGGAAAATTATCAGAAGATATTGAACTGGCTGCACAATCAACCGCAACCGTTGTTATACTAATGGGAATTGGTAAGCTTGGCGAAATTGTAGAAGTTTTCAAGAAACATAAAACTGATAATTATCCAATTGCGATTATCCAAAATGGAACTTTAGTAAATGAGAAAGTTGTAAAAGGAAATTTAAATAGCATTCAACAATTAGTACAACAAGAAGAAATTACAGCACCAGCCATTATAATTATTGGCGAAGTTGTAAATTTAGAAAGCTAATTGATGCCATCGCTTAAAGCGATGGCATCAATACAGACAAAAGATGAACACATTATATCCAATATTTCTCAAAACTGAAAACTTCAATATCTTAATTGTTGGTGCTGGATTTGTTGGTACAGAAAAATTATCTTTTATTTTAAAGAATTCACCGAACGCAAATATTACTGTTGTTGCCAAAGATTTTAACGATGAAATTTTATCTATTGTTGAAAATAAACAAACAATATTTTTAATACAAAAATTGTTTGAAAAATCTGATCTTGATAACAAACAACTCGTCATTGCTGCAACTGCTGATAAATTATTGAATGAAGAAATTTATCGCGCAGCAAAAGAAAAAAATATTTTGATAAATGTTGCCGACACACCTGATTTATGTGATTTCTATTTAGGTTCTATAGTTACAAAAGGTGATCTGAAAATTGCGATTTCTACTAACGGAAAATCACCAACATTAAGTAAAAGAATCAGAGAATTTTTTGAAGCTATTTTGCCCGAAAATATCGACGAATTAATCTTAAACCTCCACGATTATAGAAATACTTTAAAAGGAAATTTTGAAGAGAAAGTAAATAAGCTAAACGAAATCACTTCATCATTTTTGAAAAAATAATCTTTATCTTTCTTAAACTAATTAAGAAAAAAGTCTTGATTCTTTTGTCTCAAAATCTACACATCTAACTATGGAAAAAGTACTATTGCCTTTATTAAACAGAACTATTGACGCATATTATTACAATGCAAATTCAAATGAAAAACGACCAGGAATTTTGTTTCTGCCTGATTTGACTGGCATTCAAAAGACAACACATAAATCTGCTGAAATATTAAGCAACGAAGGAAATTATAATGTATTGATTCCTGATCTATACAGCGGTGGAAGTTCTCTGAAAAAATATTGCACACAATTTTTCTTTAATTCATTGGTTAGAAATAATGAACCAACAGGAAATCCGCCTCTAACAGAATTCTTAGAGATCTTAGATGCCTTTAAAGATTTTGAAAACGTAGATGAAAATAATATCGGTGTGGTCGGTCAATGTTTAACAGGTGGCTTTGTTTTGCATGCAGCTATTCGTCCTGAAGTAAAAGCACCTGTTGTATTTCATCATTCGTTTGGTTTAAAAGGAAGTGGAATTCCAAAAAGCTGTTCTTCTTTAATAGATAAAAAAGTACAAGGACATTTTGCATATATCGATCCGATGTGTCCGGTTTGGCGTGTGAAAAAACTGGAAGAAGAATTGCACGGAAATCTCGAATCAAATTGGTATAATTTACCACACGGAATTCCACATTTGTTTTTCAATAATGAGAAAGGTCAGTTAGCATTTAATAGAATGATGAGCTTCTTTGAAACGCAGTTAGTATAATTGTCTGAACCATGATTTATTTGATTTTCATGATTGACGTGATTTATTATTTAGATAAAAATCATGAAATCCTTTAATCTTTCTAATCTAGGTTAAGAAAAAATAAAAACTCGACCAATTGGTCGAGTTTTTTTATAATCTATGAGCTAATTACTGTTCACTCATTACTAATTAAACGTTAGCTGTTTTTACTGTTTTCACAATACGTGCAGCCACTTTGTATGGATCAGCAGCAGAATTTGGTCTTCTGTCTTCTAACCAGCCTTTCCAGCCTTTTTCTACTGCAGCAATTGGAATACGGATAGACGCACCTCTATCAGAAACGCCATAGCTGAATGTATCAATTGATTGTGTTTCGTGTTTTCCTGTTAAACGTTGGTCGTTATCAGCACCATACACATCAATATGTTCTTTCACAAATGGAGCAAATGCTTCGCAGATAGTATTGAAATCTTCTTGTTTTCCACTTGTACGCAAAACCGTATTTGAGAAGTTTGCATGCATTCCTGAACCGTTCCAGTCTGTTGCACCTAATGGTTTGCAATGCCAGTTGATAGCATAATCATATTTTTCAGCTGTTCTTTCCAATAAATAACGAGCAATCCAAGTTTGGTCGCCTGCTGCTTTTGCACCTTTTGCAAATACCTGGAATTCCCATTGTCCAATTGCCACTTCTGCATTAATTCCTTCTACGTTCAAACCTGCTTCTAAGCAAAGGTCTAAATGTTCTTCCACAATATCACGACCAACTGCTTTGCCGGCACCAACTGAGCAATAGTAAGGACCTTGTGGACCAGGCTCGCCTGATTCTGTAAACTCGCCCCAACCAATTGGTTTATTTGTTTTTGTATTCCAGATAAAATATTCCTGCTCAAAACCGAACCAAAAATCGTTGTCGTCATCTTCAATCGTTGCGCGTCCGTTAGATTCGTGTGGTGTGCCATCAGCAGATAAAACTTCACACATTACTAAATATCCAAATTTACGATCTGGATCCGGTGCGATGAAAACCGGTTTCAATAAACAATCAGAAGAACCACCTGGAGCCTGCTCTGTAGAAGAACCATCAAAACACCATGTTGGACAATCTTCCAACTTTCCTGTAAATTCTCTTTCGATTCTTGTTTTGCTACGAAGGCTTTGTGTTGGCTTATAGCCATCTAACCAAATGTACTCTAATTTTGCGTAAGACATGTTATAACTTTTAAATAGTGATGAAATTTTTCAAACTTTCTATACAAATATGCAAAAAAGTAAAAAATATTTAGAGTTTTGCTTAGTTAAGTTAATTTTAAAAGATTATTACTTAAAAAATTTATTGAGAATGTAAATCAGTAATGATATTTAATGATTCCATTTTTTACACACACTTTTAATATAAAATAAACAACTTTTTGTTTTTAAGTGATTACTTTTAATTTCGAACGTTCGGAACATGGCAAGTGATAAAAGAAGCATAGAAATTTGTATCATTTCTGATATACATTTAGGCACGCGCGCTTGTCATGCCGAAGAATTGAACCGCTATCTAAAAAGTATCGAACCAACTATTTTAATTATAAATGGTGATTGGCTTGATATTTGGAATTTTGGTGCAGGTTATTTTCCAAAAGAACATATAGAAAATGTTTTTTTGGTGCTGGACATGGCGCGACAAGGTATTCCTGTGTATTACCTGACGGGAAATCACGATGACCATATGCGTAACTTTTCCGGTTATAAATTTGATATTTTGCAGTTGCGCGATGAGATTATCTTAGAAATTGATGGAAAGAAATGCTGGATATTTCACGGTGACAAATACGATCTTTCGGTTGGTGGTTCGGCTCGCTGGCTGGCAAAATTAGGCGGTAGTGCTTACGATAAGATTTGGCAACTTAATCGTTTTGTTAATAATGTAAGGATGAAGTACGGAAAAGATAAAATTTTCATTTCCAAATACATCAAAGACAAAGTAAAATCTGTGGTAAAAAGTAAGATCCAGGATTTTGAAGATGTGGCTATTGAAATTGGCATACAGGAAAAATTCGACTACATCGTTTGTGGTCATATTCACAAACCGCAAATAAGAGAAGTAATTACAGAAAAAGGAAAAACAACTTATTTAAACAGCGGTGATTGGGTTGAAAATCTGACTGCTTTGGAATATGCGAATGGCGCTTGGGATTTATTTTATTACCAACATGATTTGCAATATAAAAACATTGATAGAACCTAACGCCGAGTTTTCCGTCGTTGTCCACATTTACACACACATCATATTTGGTTAATATACATTAATTTATTTGACAAACTGTTTTTGTTTGTATAAATTAACCTTGTGAAAAAACAAGTTCCAATACCAAAAGAAGTACAAGACTATCAGTATTTTTTAGTTCTGTTAATGATTTTGCTTTTAGGCGTCTTAACAAAATAAACAAACCGTCTTTTTGTACAATCACGAAAACACCTTTCGTTACCATTCCTTGAGCCAACTCCAATATCATTTCTCTACAATTTATAAAAATGCTGATGCAAAAATCATAACTTTGCAGGCAAATAATAAATTTAACAAGAATGGATTTCAGCATTTTTCTGCACGCATCAACATGGATCAGTTTAGTTACACTTACCTTTTTAGAAATTGTTTTAGGCGTTGATAATATCATCTTTATTTCTATCGTAACACAAAAGCTACCAGTTCAAGATCGTAAAAGAGGTCAGAATTTAGGTTTGTTGTTAGCATTGATACTTCGTATCATTCTGTTATTCTTTTTGGGTTTTATATTAGGTCTCAACAAAAACATTTTACCTGAATCTTTTGGGTTTGAACTAACCGGAAAAGGCATTATTCTATTGCTTGGTGGTATTTTCTTAATTTATAAATCAACAACAGAGATACATCATAAAATAACCGGTGATGCTGATGAATTTACAGCAGATGCAAGTGTGAAATCTTCTTTTGTATCTGTGCTAATTCAAATCGCTTTGTTGAATTTGGTTTTCTCTTTCGATTCTATTCTTACTGCAATCGGTATTGTAAAAGAAATTCCGGTCATGATTATTGCGGTTGTCTTATCAATGTTAGTGATGATGAAATTTACACAACCGGTAAGCAAAATTGTAAATGAGCATCCAAGTCTTCAAATACTTGCTTTATCATTTTTAATTATGATTGGCGTAACCTTAATAATGGAAGGTCTTGGCAAAGAAGTAGAAAAATCAATTATATACGTTTCTGTAGCGTTCTCTTTTATTGTTGAGCTGCTTAATATACGTTTCCGCAAAAAAAATAAGGTTCAATAACATCTTTCTTTTTAAAAACTAATTACATTTATTGTTATTTCTCTACTTTACACTAACAATAAGCACTTCTGTAATATTATATTCAAAAGTGTAACACATAAAAAAACATTCAGATGAAGAAATTTCTTGCCTTAGCTGCTTTTTATTTATTGATAAATACACAATCTATACATGCACAAATGTATCAGCAAAAAATGGCAACATTTTTAAATCTGTTAGATAACTATTATGTAGATGAAACCAACGTTGATTCTTTAGTAGAAATTGGTATCGAAGAAATGTTGAAAAGACTTGATCCGCATTCTGTGTATATGAATGCTGAAGAAATTAAAAAAGCAAATGAACCATTAGAAGGAAATTTCGAAGGTGTTGGTATTCAATTTCAAATCTATCAGGACACTATTGTGGTGGTGCATGTAATTCCAGGCGGACCATCACAAAAAGTAGGTGTACAAGATGGCGATAAATTAGTTTTTGTAGATACGGCAAAAGTAGCAGGCGTTGGCATTAACAATGATGGTGTTTTTAAAAAATTACGTGGTAAAAAAGGTACAAAAGTTACTATCAAAATTAAACGTGTTGGCGAACCTGAATTGTTAGCTTTTGAAATTATAAGAGATAAAATTCCAATCTATGCCATTGGTGCGCAATATATGGCAACGCCGGAAATTGGCTACGTAAAACTGGAACGTTTTTCTGCAACAGCCACAGAAGAAACACAGGCAGCTATCGATTCTCTTAAAAAATTAGGTGCAAAGAAAATAATTTTAGATCTAACAGGAAATGGCGGCGGCTATCTAAACCAGGCACATTCATTATCTGATCTGTTTTTAACAGATGGAAAATTAGTGGTCTATTCTCAAGGACGCTCTCAACCACGTATTGATTTAAATGCCACTACTGCAGGCGATTTTGAAAGCGGTGATTTAGTAATTATGGTCGATCAAAATACTGCTTCGGCTTCTGAAATTGTTTCTGGTGCAGTGCAAGATTGGGATCGTGGTTTGGTGGTTGGCAGAAGAACCTATGGCAAAGGATTGGTACAAAAAGGTTATACTTTGCCTGATATGTCTGTTGTTCGTTTAACGATGGCACATTATTTTACACCAAGTGGCAGAAACATTCAAAAATCTTACGAGAAAGGTATTGATAAGTATCATGAAGACATCGAAGAACGCTATGAAAGCGGTGAATTATTTGATTCATCTAAAATAAAAATTATCGATTCTACAAAATATTATACTAACTCAAAACGCATTGTTTATGGCGGCGGCGGCGTTACACCGGATATTTTTGTCGGCTTAGATACTACTTGGTCTTCTAAGTTCTATGGCAAATTAGTTCGTTCTGGTTCATTCAATCAGTTTGTATTGGATTATATAAACAACAACAGAAAAACGCTTGAAAAAACTTATCCAACAGTAGCAGCTTACATAAAAGATTTTACAGTAGATTCTACTTTACTAAATAAGTTATATGCATTTGCAAAAGGCAAAAAAGTAGAACCGGATTCAGCAGAAAATTACACGCGAAGTATACCAACCATTAAAAACCAACTTAAAGCATTAATTGCGCAGGATCTTTTTAATGCAAGTGCATATTATCAAATCAGCAATGAGCAAAATCCAATTTATATTCGTGCGTTAAATACTTTTACTGATGGTTCTTTCCAAAAATTTGGAATCGTAACTTTAGATGACAAATCAATAAAAAACAAAACAGCATCTGATAAAAAGAAATCAAAGAAAAAAGACAAAAAGAAATAATTGCAGATTTAACGATTTACACGATTTTTTTGCATTGATGTTTTAAAATAAAAATCTAATTTTAATATAAAATTTAGAAGATGGCACAAACAATAGATAAAGAAATAAATGACTACATACACTTGCTGAATGTAGAACAAAAGCAATCTATTCTGAGCATGCTAAAATCTTTTACAACTCCAAAAACCAAACAAAAACGTATTAGTATCAAACAATACAATAAAGAGATGGACGAAGCTGAAAAAGAAGTAGAAAGTGGTAAATGGATAGACCATGATGATGTGAAAAAATTGTCTGCTTCATGGTAAGTGTAAGATGGAATTTAGCTGCATTTAAAAAGTTTGAAAAAGCCATAAAATATATAAAAGAAGATTCTTCTTTAAACGCAGAAAATGTACGAATTGAAATAAATTCAGAAATTGATTCGATAGCAATCTATCCACAAAAATATCCGGTTGATAAATACAAAAAGAAAAATGATGGAAATTATCGAGCCTTTGAAATTTACCATTATAGAATTGCTTACAAAATAACGAATGCGAAAATAATTATATTACGATTTCGAAGTACACATCAAGAACCTAAATCATATTAAACATTTCATTCACAAAATCTTTAACTCATAAAATTATTCATGATAACCATTCGACCATTTAAAGGCTTACGACCACGCAAAGATATTGTTGACAAAGTTGCTTCAAAACCTTACGATGTTTTAAACTCACAAGAAGCTAAAGAAGAAGCAAAAGACAATGAATTTTCCTTCTTAAAAATTTCTAAACCTGAAATTAATTTTGAAAATTCTATTGACCAATATGCTGATGAAGTGTATGCAAAAGGAAAAGAAATTTTTGATGGTTTTGTGAAAGATGGAATTTTAATGCGTGATGAAGAAGACGCTTTATACATTTACGCGCAAACCATGGATGGCAGAACGCAAACAGGTTTGGTTGCAGGAAGTTCTATCGAAGATTATTTTACAGACAAAATAAAAAAGCACGAACTTACTTTAGTTGCAAAAGAAAACGATAGAATTCGTCACATGAAAACAAAAATGGCGCAACCAGGAATGGTTTTTTTAGCTTATAAAAATGTAGAAGAAATTGACGCTATCATCGATCATTATTCTTCTAATCATGAAGCAGAAAATGATTTTACAGATTCGCAAAATGTGCGTCATCAGTTATGGAAGATCGACAATGAAAATATCATCAATAAACTGGTCGATTTATTTAAACAAAAAGTAGAAGCAAGTTATATTGCTGATGGACATCACAGAACGGCTGCTGCTGCAAAAGTTGGAAATCAGTTAAAAGAAGAAAATAAAAACCATACAGGAAACGAAACCTACAATTATTTTTTATCGTGTTTATTTCCTTCTAATCAATTACAAATTCAGGATTATAATCGTTTGGTAAAAGATACAAATGGTTTGAGTGATGAAGAACTTTTAAGTAAGATAAAAGAGAATTTTGAAATTGAAAAAATTGGCAACAACATTTACAAACCACAAACCTTACACGAATTTTCGATGTACTTAAATGGCAACTGGTACAAATTGCAAGCAAAGAAAAATACGTATGATGAAAACGATCCGATCGGTGTTTTAGACGTAACAATTTTGAGTAATTATTTATTAGATCCAATTCTAAATATTAAAGATCAACGAACTGACAAACGCATAGATTTTGTTGGTGGAATTCGTGGTTTAAGCGAATTGCAAAAACGAGTAGATTCAGGTGAAATGAAAATTGCATTTGCATTTTTTCCTGTTACTTTAGACCAATTAATGAACATTGCAGACACAGGAAATATCATGCCACCAAAATCAACATGGTTTGAGCCAAAACTAAAATCCGGTTTAGTTATTAATGTGTTGTAAATTAATTTTTAAATAAATAAAATTTCAAAAATCTTTATATCTTTGTTCTATGAATTCAACTAAAAACATCTGCTGTTTCTGCTTTTGCCCAATCTAGGCAAGTGGAATAGTTATGTTTTTTAGACAAAAAATAATATAAATAAAACCGCTTGTACATTGTGTTCAAGCGGTTTTTTTATTTCTGTCTGGTATGTTCAATGGATGGACGTTGGTCTGCAAAACCAATGTAGTGAGTTCGATTCTCACATCAGACTCAAAATTGGTAGAGTAGCAGAGGCGGTCTATGCGCTGGACTGAAAATCCAGAGAAACAGGTTCAATTTCTGTCTCTTCCACAAATAAATAACTATTTTTACATAAACTTACAACTTATCACTATCGTATGAAATTCGCAACAAAAGTAATTCACGCAGGTATAGAACCGGACGCAACTTCAGGTGCTATCATGACACCTATTTTTCAAACATCAACCTATGTGCAAGATGCGCCTGGCGTGCACAAAGGATTTGAATATGCACGCACGCACAATCCAACGCGACATGTATTGCAAGATCAATTAGCAGCTTTGGAAAATGGCAATCACGGCATTTGTTTTGCCAGTGGTTTGGCTGCAACAGACGCTGTTGCGAAGCTGTTTAATTCAGGCGATCATATCATTTCCTGTAATGATCTATATGGTGGAACTTATCGAATTTTCACAAAGGTTTATGGTAAGTTTGGCTTGCAGTTTTCTTTTGTCGACATGACAGATATTTCAAACATTGAAAATGCGATCAACGCAAATACAAAATTAATCTGGATAGAAACACCAACCAATCCAATGTTGAACATTGTAGATATTGCTGCAGTTTGCGCTTTGGCAAAAAAACATAATTTATTAGTTTGTGTCGATAATACTTTTGCTTCACCTTATTTGCAAACGCCTTTAGATTTGGGTGCTGATCTTGTGTTACATTCTGCAACAAAATATTTAGGTGGTCACAGCGATGTAATTCATGGTGCTATTGTTGTGAAGGATAAAGCCTTGGCAGATCAGTTGTATTTCCTGCAAAATGCTTGTGGTGCAGTACCTGGTCCGCAAGATTGTTTCTTGATTTTGCGTGGAATTAAAACCTTGCATATTCGTGTGCAGCGTGCTTGTGAAAATGCAGAAAAGATTGCTTTGTATTTAAAATCAAATCCAAAAGTCGGTACTGTAAATTATCCTGGTTTTACAGAACACAAAGGACATGAAATAGCTAAAAAACAAATGAAGATGTTTGGCGCAATGGTTTCTTTTTCTTTAAAAGATGATAGCTTAGAAGCTGCACATCATGTGTTATCTTCCACAAAATTATTTTCTTTGGCAGAATCTCTTGGTGGTGTCGAGTCATTGATCGGACATCCAGCAAGTATGACACATGGCAGCATTCCTTTAGAAGAACGCAAAAAAACCGGTGTGGTAGATTCTCTAATTCGCTTAAGTATTGGTATTGAAGATGTAGATGATTTGATCGAAGATCTGAAGGCTGCAATTGGCTAAATCATGTTCTATTTATCATGCCACGATAATCGTGGCATGACAAAGATTCGTCTGACCAATTTTTATGAATAATAGCTTATCTTAGCATTACTGTGAATCTGTCGTTTATTATATTAGCCATTGCGCCTGTGCTTGCTGTTTGTGGATATATTTTTCATAAAGATAGGTTCAATAAGCAACCGATAAAACTGGTTATTATTGCTTTTATATTTGGTGTCTTCAGCTTTTTTCCAACTGCTGTTGCAACAAAGTTAGGTGGTGCTTTTATTGTAAATAATGGCAACCTTGTTAACACATCTTTATTTGCATTCTTAGTGCTTTCATTAAGTGAAGAGTTTGCTAAGTTTTTTTTCCTTCGTTATATTTTATTTAATAGAAAAGAATTTACCGAACCTTTAGATGCTGTTGTATATGCATTGATATTAGGTTTTGGCTTTGCTGCTTTTGAGAATTTTCTGTACGTTGTGCAATATGGAAATAAAGTTTCGATAATGCTTATGCTAACAACAATTCTTGCGCATACGATTCTTGCAATATTGATGAGTTATTACGTTGGTTTAGCAAAATTTGATATCACTCATAAATACGAATTGTTACGTAAAGGTTTGGTTTATCCAGTGTTGTTGCATGGTCTTTATGCCTTTTTCTTATTGCAGAATTTTATGGCTGGTATTTTAATTTTAGCAGCAGTTGGTTTATGGTTTTCAGTAAAATACATAAGGTATATCTTAACTCAACCAAAAAACAACTTACCATTTCTATAAATAATTTAACCACATAAGAAGCTTAAGAAACATAAGATTTGATTACTGAAGAAAATAAATAAATCAACACAAGTAAACTTTAGCTTTCTTTCTGCTTTTAACTAAGTATATCTTCTATTCTTCGTTCCTTTAGTTTTCTTATGTGGTTAAATTGTGTGTGTCAATAAATTTAATAAAATGATCTCAGCTCAAACAATAGATATTCTTAATTTTTATCACGATAAATACAATCGAAAAGATTTTATAGAAAATGATCCGATCTCAATTCCACATCGTTTTTCTAAAAAACAAGATATAGAAATTGCCGGTTTGTTTGCCGCAACTTTGGCTTGGGGAAATCGTACTTCTATTATCAATAGTTGTAACAAACTGATGACCTTGATGGACAATCAACCGCATGATTTTATTTTGAATCATCAGCCAAAAGACTTGAAACCTTTCTTAAATTTTGTTCACCGAACTTTCAATGCAACAGATGTTTTATATTTTATAGAATTTCTTAAACATCATTATTCTACAAGCAATTCTTTAGAAAATTTATTTTTGAAAAATGACGTTGAGCAAGGTTTAATCAATTTCCATGAAGCATTCTTTTCCTTGGAAGATGCACCTTACAGAACAAAAAAGCACGTGTCGACGCCAATCAGGAAATCGAGCTGCAAACGACTGAATATGTACCTTAGATGGATGACGCGGAAAGATAAGAACGGTGTTGATTTTGGCATCTGGAAAAAAATTAAATCACAAAATTTGTTAATGCCTTTAGATGTTCATGTAGAAAACTATGCACGACAACTTAAACTGATTGAAAGAAAGCAACGCGATTGGTTGACAGTTACAGAATTAACGAGTAACTTAAAACTGATAGATGCCAACGATCCTGTTCGATTTGATTTTGCTTTGTTTGGAATGGGTATTGAGAAAGTGATTATTTAGAGATGAGATTTAAGAGATGAGAAATGAGAGATGAGATAAGGAATCTATAATTTAAAATTAACACAAGTTTTGTTTCTTGGCTCTATTAATCTCAAATCAAATTATGGAAGACGCAGAAAAAATACAAGAATATACATTGCAGTTACTGGAAGAGAATTCTATCAGCTTCAGTACGTTTGCTGATTTCAGAAAGTTCATCATCCAAAAAATAAACGATTGGATCTTAAATGATTTTCAGCATCTGTTGTATTTGTTGTATCGTATTGATGTGCATGAAGATAAAGTTCGCACTCTGATGCAGCAACACAAAGGTGAAAATGCCGCAGAAATAATTGCAGATTTAATCATCGACCGACAAAAACAAAAAATAGAAACACGCAAAATGTTTCATATGGAAAAACCTATTGATGTGGATGAAAATGAACTATGGTAATGGAGATTCTATATTTGAGAAATGAGATGTGAGATAGTTTTTTAGTTAATTATTTATTCTCAAAATCTTTTGTCTCACAATCACATATCCAGTATATTCGTTTGTCCTTTGTAAAAATCATCGCGTATTTCTCCAACCAGTTCTGTATCAAAGATCGCAGGTCTTTCGCTTATTTCGTGATAGGCAATTACATCTTCTGCAAAATAATGTACGACCATGCTTTTGCGCGTCAGTGCCTTATTTAATTGAGCTTCGCCACCATGAATTAAATTAGCATGCCAAATAAATACATCACCTTTCTTGGCTAAGAAAACTTCTTTCTGCAAATTATTTTCCATAATAACGCTTGCTGCTTTTACTTCATACTTCTTATTGGCATCGCCATCCAACATCACTTCGTTGCTGCTATTTTTATAATCATCATTGGTGATGTATGGTAATAAATGCGAACCAGGATAGTAAGATAAAGGTCCTTGTTCTATGGTAATATCTTCTAACGCAAACCATGCAGCAATCATGTAGCCTTTTGGGAAAGTAGTCATATGTATAGAATCGGAATGTGCGTGCTGTTCGCTGCCTTTTAAGAAGTTGATGCTCTGAAAAGGAATTATCTTCTTGTCTAAAATAAAACCAAACAGATCCAATAATCTTTTTTCCTTAATCACTTTCCTGATGGTGTAAGATTGCTTATATGCGTTGAAGACCTTTTTTCCTGTGTAGTTAAAATCAACTACTTTTTTGTTAAGCAAGCCATCAATATCGTTGTTGATAGTTTCTATTGTTTCATCATCTAAAAAATTATTCCAAACCAAAAAACCATTCTTGTGCCAGCTTAGAATTTGCTGTTCGATAGCTTGCGGAAGCTGTACAAAATCAGGATGATTGATAATGTCTTTTTCGTTGATAAAATTATCGAGCCAAGGCAGCTTTGCTTTTTTACCAATAAAATCTTTGTGAGAAATTGGTGCATAAACAGACTTATTTACTTCATACAATTCGTATAAGTGTTTGTTGTGCTTCAGTCCTTTTCTATGCAGTAAATTATACAAATAATGCACGAAACGAAGATTGCGGAACACACCTGTGTATTTTTGAATGAATTTGAACACGTACCAAATTTACGATTTACGTTCCGAATATTCGGAATCGATTACGATTTGGTTTAACAAATATCACACACAAATTGAAATAAGTTGTAATTTTAATAGATGAAGACATCTGCGAAAAAAGAGAAGCCAATCGTTAAAGAGGAAATACTGGAAACAGCAACAAAAGTTGTGGAAGAACAAGATGCTACGAATGAAACCTTTTCTTACAGTACAGAAAGTTTAATGCCTGAGCTGGAAGAATTGGTTAAAAAGAATCCGAATCGTTTGATTGGTTGTGGTGGCTGATTTACTTCTGATAGTTTGTAAGTGTTTGCTGTAATAATTGAACAATGCGGTTTCTTAGCTTCAGCGGTTTTAAAACTTTTACCTGCATGCCATATCCAAGAATTTTTTGTTCGAGCTCAAAATTTGGTATAAGGTAATATTCATAAGTCACCCAATCTTTTTCTTTTGATACCAGCTTCTGCGACCAGTGCAACGCTAAGGTATCTATATATTTTGCCTGCAAAGGCGTGAATGCCAAATGTATAATTTCTCGTTTTCGCTGTTCGTCATTTACACCTATCATTAATGCAAAATGTTCCATGGTGGAAATGTGCTTTTCTTTCTTAAATTTTAAGGTGCTTACCTTCATGTTTAGTATGCGTTCTATACCAAATTTATGCAGGTTTGGTTTGTCGTTTACCACACCAACCAGGTACCAGCGATTCTCAAATTCTTTCAGGCAGTAAGGTTCTATGATATATTTTTTAGGATCTTCTTCTTTGAACTTCTGGTATTCAAATTCTATTTTTCTTTGATTTCGAATAGCTGCCAAGATTTCCTGCACATACTCAAATCCGACCTGGTGCATATCTGTATCTAATAAGATGGCGTCTTTCTGCTTAGGATTTTCGCGCGTAAATTCTATCAGGTCTGTGTAAAAAGATTTTTGCTGAAGAAGGTCGAGTACATTTTTAGAGTATTCCTGATTTTGGATATAGTAACCGTTTGTAGATTTATCGTATTCTATAGAAATGCTGAGCTCGTATTTTATCTGTTCTATATCGCGCTGTAAGGTTCTGTGCGAAACAGGAAAGTCCTGCTTCATTAAGAAGTGCTGAATTTCACTGAAGGATGGTTTTTTTGATTTTTGTATCTTTTCGATGATGAGGTTGTACCTGCGAATCTTATCCTGAACCGGCATGATTAATTTTTTATAAATATACAATTGCAAATTCAGATATTACTTTAGCCTATGATATAGCTGATAAAATTTTTAAAGCTATTTATGGTAAGATGTAAGCAATTAGTGAGCAAAAGATTCTTATTTCTAAAAGTAAAATTCTTATTTCGCTTTATAAAATGTTCATTTCGTTTAATAAAATGATTATTTCAATTAATAAAATAATTGTTCTGTTATACAAAAGTTTTATTTCAGTATTAAAATTATTTGTTTCTCTTAATAAAATTATCATTTCTGGTTATAAAATACTAATTTCGGTATTTAACATGTTTATTTTTAAACGTATAATTTATATTTCGTGTAATTAAATTTTTGTTTCGCTGATAAAAGCAGGGTTTAAGAGCCAGTAATACTGTTTTTTATACTGAAATGACTAATTTTTTCACCTTCAATTTGCTTTTTTTACATGAATGACCAACAAGAGAACCATTTAACCATGTATCATGTAGTAATAGACTGCATAGAGGAACATGCTGATTTGATGGCAGCTACGCCAGCCTTGTTGTTGGCATTTAACAACTTTAAAATGTTGGTTGCCAAGATAAACGAGACGACGACTACACAGGTTATAAAAACAACAGGCTACACACAAGACAAGCTAAATGCAAAAAAGCAGCTGGCTTCTGAAGCTACTATTGTTGCTAAGCTGATATGTGCTTATGCATATTCTATAAATGATCTGGTGCTGAGTGGAAATGCAAAATACACATACAATAAGCTGATGAAATTTCGCGATGAGGTGATGCCTGGACATTGCCAGATCATCTACAACCTGGCGCAGAAGCATTTGGCTGCACTGGCTGATTATGGTATTACTGCTGCTGTGATGGCATCGCTACAGGCGGCGATGAATAACTACAGGGAACGCAAGAATTTGTGGACATTGGCAAATATAGACCGTAATGTAACGACTGCTGAGTTGAAGCAGTTGTTTAAAGACACAAATTTATTTTTGAGGGAGCGCCTTGATAGCGGTATGATGGTATTTAAGTTATCGGCACCGCAGTTTTACAGGCTGTATGTGAGATCGAGGAATATTATTGATTTGTAAAGATTAATGGTTGGTTGGAAACCAATAAAGGCAAGGGATTGAATTAGGTTTTAATAGTAATCTTGACAAAAGTTGATGAATAACGTACCAAGCAGCGCAGCGAACAGGTGATAACACCTGTCGAGGGCGGAGCAAATATATAAAATGAAAAACGTGCCTAAGGGCACGTTCTAATTTCTTTTTAATTTTCCATAAAATTCTTAATAGCCTCTTTCTGCATATAAGATAGATCTGTCTACCAAACCGTCAATATATTGACTGAATTTCTCACCGAGCTCATAAACATAATACTCTGTATCATTTCGATAAGTTACTCCATATACTTTTGGGTCTATGGGGTCTTCATCTAAATAGAAAAACAAGAACTGTTCAAAAGCATCCATTTCTGTAAATACCCAAAATGGACGATCTATCTTTAAATTTGCTTCCTTAACTTGTTGTTTTAAATCTTTTTGAACATCTTCATCCGCCAGCATGGTTATATCACTATGACCTGGAAATAACTGTAATCCACCTGGATATTTACCTGCCAAATAAAGAAATTCTTTATAAACTTCCGGAAACTTAATATTAAGCCGGATTCTACTTGTTTGATTATTGCTTCCGAAACACCTTCAATTGTATCGTGGCCGATTTTTTTATTCTGTTCTAATTTTTTTAAATGTTCTATTGTCATGATAATTTATTTTATCGTTTTTATAAATTCTTTATTGTTTGTTATAAATTCAAACTTATTCTTTCTGGTTGCTTCTACTGAAATATATTGGATATCATATAATTGCTGCCGTATTACTATTTGCTTTTTACAAGAAAAACATGGTTCGTACAATGTTTTAATGTTTTGCTCTACAATATGTACATTCAACTTACCATACTTAGCATACAACACTCGTAAATCTATATAATTTTTAGCAAATATATAAAATGAAAAACGTGCCTAAGGGCACGTTCTAATTTCTTTTCAATTTTCCATAAAATTCTTAATAACCTCTTTCCGCATATAAGATAGACCTGTCTACCAAATCTTCTATATACTTGCTGAATTTTTTTTCTAGGTTATATACAAAATATTCCGTTTCCGGATCTACAGTATCTTCATCTAAATAGAAAAACAAAAATTGCTGAAACCCATCCATTTCTGTAGGCTTTACTAACTTGTTGTTTTAAATCTTTTTGAACATCTTCATCCGCCAGCATGGTTAGATCACTATGACCAGGAAACATGATTAATCCACCATTATACTCACCTGCCAAATAAAGATATTCTTTATAGACTTCAGGAAATTTAATATTAAGCCGGTTTTCTACCTGTTTGATTACTACTTCCGAAACACCTTCTATTTTGGAATTTCTTATGGTCTTATTCTGTTCTAGTTTTTTTAAATATTGTATTTCCATAAGTTTATTTTTTAGATTTAATTTTTCTTTCAGAATTTTTGTTCCATCAATAGCTTCGTCTGAATGTACAATAATTTGAATCTCTTTTCCTAATGATTTTACATATTGTTCCAGCATTAATAATTCTCTGCGGCAACTGCTGCAAGTTCGGAAAATATTGCGCGTTTCTATTACAAATTTATCAATTTGATATAAAAACAAAAACGACACAAGAGTAATATCTTAACGAATAGATATTACTCTTGTGTCTGTAAAATGTAGTTGTTTATTTTAAACCCTTTTCTTCTTTAAGCTTTTTTACATAAGCATCAAATTCTTCTTTAGTAAGTTCTACAGCATCTCCTGATAAATCGTGAAAAATCTTCGAAGAATAGGTCATATCTTCTTTAAATTCTCCACTATCCCATTGATAAGCATAGAATGTATCATATTCTTCTTCTATTTCCTGAATTATTGGTCTGTCGCCATATTTATAATATTTTTTTCCATTGTGTCTATCTATTTTTGATTGTTAATAATTTTTTGCCACGCATTACTATATAATTCTATTTCTTGTTTCTTAAGTTGTCTTATTTTTATCTTTTCTTGTTTAGTGAGAATTCTTGATTCTGATAATGCTTCAAGCGTTCTTCTTTCTTCATACAACTTATGACCTATCCCATTTGAGGCTATATCCATTTCCTTTAAATGTAATCTAAATTCAACAACATGCCCATTTTTCATTTCTATATTCATAAGAATATCACGATAGCCGCTTGATAAAGGATTTTGAATTCTGTCTTTAAATTTAATAGAAAATAAAACAGCACAAATACATTAGCTTATCCTTGTAAGCAATGTATTTGTGCCCATAAATGTTGGAACATTTCTATTTAATTCCTTTGTCTTTTTTTAATTTTTCTACATATGCTTCGAATTCTTTTTCGGTAAGTTCTTGTATATCTCCTGAAGGATCGTAGTATATTTCATGCATATATGACATATCTTGTTTAAATGTAGCATCATTCCATTGAAATGAATAATAAACTTCGTAATCAGAATATATTTCTCTAATAATAGGGCGCAACCCACTTAAATAATATTTTTTTTCCATCATTTTAATTTTTATTTATTAATAATTTTTTCCCAAGCATTATTATACAATTCTTTTTCTGCATTTATGAGTTTAAACATTGTTTTCATTTCATCAACAGTTAAATCTCTTGTAGTTGATATTGCTTCTAGTATTCTACGTTGCTGATATAATTTATGACCAATTATAGTTGCATCATCAATTTCCTTTAGATGTAATCTGAATTCCACGACATGACCATTTTTCATTTCTATATTCATAAGAATATCACGATAGCCACTTGATAAAGGATTTTGAATTCTGTCTTTAAATTTAAGAATTTTGTACTCTTTATGGAAATTTTCCAATGCTTTATACAAATCATCTACAGTATTATATACAACTTTACTGCCAGCAATATCTAATAATTTTGAAGCAATGCCTTCATAATCTGCATTTATTTTTTCAATGGCTCTTTCTTTTTCTTTTAAACCATTTCTAAACCCTGCTTCTCCTTCCGTTTCAATGGCAAATTTCTTTGTCATCGGTACAAGTTCTTCATTGGCAACTTTAGCAGCTTTGTATAGTTCATCCAAATTTGACGACTTTTGTAACACAGTTTTTCCTTTAAGTAAATCGGTAATTTGATTGCTTAATAGCTGCTGGTTACTGGTTTTTAAAATAGCTTTGGTCTCTTCTAAAATTTTCTTCATTTCCTGAGCAATGTTTGAATTATTTCTTTTTTCGAGCCATTCAATAATTGCAGGCAGGTTTTTAGAAATGCCTTGTGCCAAAGCAGTGCTGATCATGCCTGCGCCAACAACCATATTAATCGTGTCCCAATTTTCTAAGAACCATTTGCCTTCCGGTATTTTACTCAACTGTTGTTTATCTTTATCACTTAATGTTCTAATAAAGTTATCTATGATTGCTGTTACTGAGTCTGCAATTGCAAATAATCGAACCAGCCCTTTTGCGCCATTTAAGAGCAAACCTCCAGATACTAATAGAGAAATAATATTGACAGCAATAAAAAAGCTATTGAGAGCTTCTTCTGCTTCTTTTTCATCTGCGGTATACTTTGCATAAATGGCCGGCATTATTACGCTCTTAGGCACATCCTCGTAATATAGTTCTACCAATTCCAGAGGATGGAATTCATACTTAGTTTGCTTAGGTTTATTTTGAATTTCGTCTTTACTGCTTTGCTCAGCAGCACCTGCAGAAGAAGGACTTACAGCACCACCGGAACCTTTATATGCTACATCGTTGTACAGGAATACTTTTGATGTTGGTGATGTTGCTTTTGGCTGATTTAAATAATCGCTTGGAATTGCACCATAGAAATAATTATTTACAGGTTTAGGATGTGCTATAAATTCATATTTATCGCCAACATAAAATTTTTGTGCAATGATCTCTGTTTCACTAAAAAGGAGCCTGAATGAATTTATAATTTGGCAAAACTTTTTACGGTTGTTTTTATTCAATTGGTTATATATTTGAACAACGAGTTCCGGAAGACCTATAAATTGGTTATATACAAAACTAAGGTCTTTAAAAGCTGAAAGGTTTTTTATTATTCCAGTACCATTATTAAATACTTTCTTTTCTTCATACTTCAGGAGCAGCAATAAATCTTCATAAAGCAACCTGTCATTTCTACTACTGATTATAGTTTGTGGTGCTTTTTCATATAACCAGTTCAAGGCAAAATAATCATTTTTTGATTTTGCCATATCCATAGCTGAGTGGATTTTTTTAGCAATGATTTGCTCTCCTGTATTTGTAAGATTCAAACCTATATGTTTCAATATCTTTAAATAGTCTTCATAGTTATTTGAATACAAAGTTATTGCATACTTCTTAGTATTATTAGTACCCAATAAATCAGAGAACTGAAACTTGACGTAATAGTGAATATTTGAAAATGATGAAATATTAACACTTGATGACGGTACATCTACCTCTACCTCAATATTGTTATTTGAGAACATAACCGTACCAATTCTTTCACTCAAATAACCATTAATCTCAATATTTTCACCATCTATTTTATATTGTGGCGGAAAAAAATTTGTCAGAATATAATTATTCCGTGCATCAAAAGTTAATGGACTATTTATGTGTTTCTTTATATCTTCTAAAAGCCTTACATAATCAAAAGCGATATTGGTACCATCATCTGATATGGCATTGTATCCATGGAACCAAAATATGCTATCAGTACCGTTTGGATTGTCTTTTAATATGTCTTTTCCCATAATTTTTATTTTTAAAAAAGTTAAAAAATACCTGCTCTCTTTGCAGAGAGCAGGTCGTTTGAAAAATTGGTTATCCTAAGCCACGTTTTAAGAAGTAGTACCTACCGCTTTCTGCATGCGGTTTGATAAAGAAGTACAAGGCATTTTGTAAAGAATTGAAAGTAAAATCTTCATTTTGTATTTCCTCTTCTGTAACAGCTCTTACTATGCCACCATTGGTTGGTACGGCTATTAGTTTCGCCAATGTAAATGCATGCTCTTCTCCATTTATGCTTTCTGCATCGGATAAGATGGCTGTAACATCAGGAACTGTAAGTACAGGCAATGTGATGATGTCTTCAAACACTGCTGTGTGGTTTGTTTCATCTACATTTTTAATTACACCAACGCAAATTCTTTTAGGTGCTTTAGGTATGCCTGCCTCTGGATTTTGCATCGTATTTACCTGCACATTTCCATTATTAAATGCTGGTTGCTGTTCTGTTTGTTTTGCAGATTTTTGTTCTAACAATACTTCATCTGCATTTAAACCTGACGTAACGAACAATACATTGCTATAGTTATTGCTCATGTAGCTTATAAAAGCAGCAGCTTCTTCTTCTGGTGTAGTTGCAGAACCAAGCCAATTTCCTGAACTTGCGCCAATATACTGACCATTTCTTTCTTCGTAACTAAAGTGAACATTTTCAGAAGAGACAGAGTTGAACTTGATTTGCCATTTTCCTTTTATGCCTGCTGTACCTGGTGTTTCCTGATAGAGCTTGATCTTACCATCATAATCGAGCATAGCGAGTTTGCCAATGTCTTCTACTTTTAATCCTTCTACTGGAATTGCTTCATTATTGCTTGCTCCGCCAGCAAGATCTGTTACAAGTGCCATGCTATCTATCAGATCTGCAAATTGGCTTTGTGTTGGCTTGTCGCCTGTTTCGAAATACGATTTTAAAGTTGTTTTTGTTTGTGTTGACATGATATTATTTTTTAATTTATTTTGAAAAATTATTTTTCTTTGGCAGTGTTCCTTTCCGGAACACTGCATAGAAAGACCACTTTACTTTTTGAAAGAAAGCAGGAAAGAAAAGATTTTATAGATTTGTTTAATTGCTATGATGCAGGTGCTGTTGGTGGTACATAAATAGGTGGTGTTGGGTTTGCTTCGCCACTTACTATCCAGTTTCCAACGCCTTCGGCATTATTAAGCATTGCACCGTTAGCACCAAAAGAACCTGTTGATTCTTGTGTACATGCACAAGGTAAACCTGATGCATGTAGGCCAACACCACTATCTTGTATTGCAGTTAATGTACTTGGAATTCTGCTTTCCCAAGAACCTTCTACGTAGTATTCCTGTTCCTGCAATTCATCTACAATAGATAGATACAAGTCGTCGCCAATAACAGGTGCGCTGTATGCTCCATTCCATATTTGTCCTGTTTCTAAGAACCAGTTTACGGCATCTTCAAAACCCGGACGAACGGTAAGAATTACACGAGCCATACCGCTTTGTATAAATTTGGTGAATAAGACATCATCTGTTTCTTGTCCGTATAGCTTGGTCCAATTGTCTCTGAATGCCCAATAGTATGGATAGAACAGGTAGCTCATAATTTCCCATTCGAATGCCTGCTCTATGAATTTTACTTTGCTTGCATAATCAGGTAAAGAAATACCACCTTGTGCGTCTGATAATCTATTTCCATCTGCATCAACAGCAACATGACTGATAGCATGTTTATGTAATTCCTTTTCTAATTGGAAGTTTCTTCCTAATTGATTAAAGCCTAATAAATAAGAGATGCAGTTTTTGCGTAATACCATGTTTTCAATTTCTCTGTAGAAAAGAGGATTAGTGGCTCTGCTTTGCTTAACTTCTGCGTTAAAGGCTGCAAGTTTTTGCTCATAGGTAGCTAATTTATCTTCGTAAGCCTGAATGATTTTATTGAATGTTTCAATCTGCCATTTTTTCCAGAATTCGTCTGTGTTTTTGAATATGGCATTAATCGTTAGCATGTATGCTCCTACGTCCCAAGTCACAATGGATACAGGAATTGTATCTGTTGTATGTCCAATAGCACCTAATTCAAATTTAGAAGGATAACTATTAAATCCTGTAGTAGACTCATTTGTGTTTGAAGGCATGAAATGTTGGATCTGATCACCGATTGATACAGAAGCTCGTATGTTGTTATTTGAATGCTTCTTAAAATTAAAAGTGCAATTTACTTTCTCCAGCTTGTATCCTTCTGGTATTTTTAAATCATTCCAATTGTTATGACCTTTTCCATTTACCGCTTCACCACTGTAAGATTTACCTACAACCATTGTAAATGCCGGTGGTCCTTCTATGTCAGCACCAAATGCGCTTGCAAATGTTGCATAGTTCTCTGTACCAAGTAGATGGAAATTATCTAATCCATTTTTGCGTGGATCTAATGGTTTCTCCATATCGAATTTACTGTCATCACCGCTGCTAAATATCCAATGAAACTTAGCCGGTTCCGGAATCATAAATTCATACATTAAGCGTTTGCCATAATTGAAGATCTCATTTTTATAAATCTTATCTACCCAACGATACACACCTGATATATGTTTGTCGCCTTCACGATTATCATAACCATGTTTGTTTTCTTCTGTGAACTCATCAATTATTTTAGAAATACGTTCTTCACGTTTCTTTGTAACCACACGTTCCATTGCTCTTTCTGTAACTTCTTTTGCTTCAGTACGAGCCATGTTATTTGATTCTTCTTTACTATTATGATATGCAAATGAAGCATTTATATCAGCGCTATACATACTACTTTCACTTCCAAAATGTACTCCAGCACTTGTATTAAGATCCATGGATTGTTGTTGCATCTTAGAAATTTCCTGATGCATTTCATTGCGTTCCGTACTTGTAGAATCTGTAAGATTTTCTGTTTCAGTAGAAGATTCTGTTGTGGTTGTGTTTTCTGAACGACGTAATCTTTTAGTAGAACGTTCTTTGTATTCACGAGCCATTACGTTTTCTATATGCGATACTTCACCAGGTACATAACAGCAAATAGATTGTTCTACTTTACGATAATCTGCAATACCTAAACGTGTTACACCAAATTTTTTCCAATTAGGTGTATTGTCCGTTGGAGTTGAAGCAGTCGGCGGAATAGTTGGATTGCTTTGTTGTCCTTCTTCGTTTGATGATATTATCTTTCCAAAAATGGTTTTATTTTCTAATACTTCAAATGGTTGATTAATGAAGTATATTACACCTGCTGTAGTTTTGATGGTTGCCTCTAATGTGGCTTCGTCTAATAATGCAGGAACTGTAATTCCATTTGGTGCAAATAATTTTCCTTTAATAATTCCATCTACATTGTCTGATAGGTTAGCATTAATAGAGTGACCCAATAGTGTAGCTCCTGATAATTTGTAATCTATAGATTGTATTTTTACTATTTTATCCGGAAATTTCATTGCAATATTAAAAGTCCATTTATTTCTTTCTTTTATCGGTTCTAATGAAAAAGATAAATTATCTGTTGGATTTGTTATTTCATTTGGAATGAGTACACCGCCAATAGTTCTATAGCTTGTACTAAACTTTTTATTGCTGTACAATACTTCCGTTTCTTCTTTAATCTTTTGATTGATCAATTCATCCAATTCAGCAAGATTTTCGATGTCTTCGTTTGCAATTTTATTATAAAATTCAAAACTTGCTTCTGATAAATGAGATTGTAATCTATCGGTATCTAATTGAGCTAATGGTGTATAATCATATACAGGAACCGGAATACCTGATGAGCCTGAGTTTTTATCATCGCCATCTGATGTGTTACCATCACCACCAGTTAAATTAGAAGAAGAATTTGAATTTACAGCTGCTAAATAAGCATCGTATTCAACTTTATATTCTGCTTCATAAGACTTCAAATTCTGTGCTTCCAGTTTATTATATTTTTTAGTCACACTTTTTAATTCTTTACGAAGCATCTCTAAGTTTTCTACAGCAGACTCACTTCTTAATTGTTGTAGCGACAATCTAAATTGTTCCTGCGTTTGCAAACTTAATGGCTGAGGTGCTGTTGCGCTATTGCCGGCTGATGTTGTAACAGGTGGAAATGCAAGGAAGTCTGGACGCACGATTCTTGCCTGTAAGATCCTTCTGAATTGTTTTACAGTTAAAGCATCAGGATTTGGAGGTGCTGGTGTTCCACTTACAAAAGAAGAAGGTGTAGAAGAATTTGCAAGCAAAGCATTTTGTAATGTTTGTTGTTTAAGCAAATAATTTCCATATAACAATGTCATTGCAACTTCACGTGCTGTTTCATCTTTGTGTGTACATACCTGGTAGATGAAGTTGTCCCAAACTATACTTTCGTCAGCGTCAGATAGAATGTTTAATGGTGTAAGATCTAATTCATCCATTTTATTCTGGAAAGAATCAGCCGTTACCGATTCACGATTTCGCAATACCCAAAATGCTAAGTCATATAAAGGTTTATTAATTTCTTTTAATTCAGCTACCGTTTTTAATAGTTTTGGTTCTGTACTGTTTTCAAAGTTGATGATCTTTGTATCAAACTCAGCTTGAGTAGCAGCATATAGTTCGCTTAGTTGCGGATTTGGATGATGCACAAAAAGATTTTTCTTCTTGTCGTCTTCAATTTGCTCCGGTTTTCTGAATGAGACAAACCTGAAGAGCGTGTTTTTAATTTTGGTTTCCATTTTTAATTTAATTTTTTTAATCTTTAGAAATTTGTTTTTTTTAGTTTGTTTTGTACATTTCAAAGCGTACTACTTCATTTTGCATTTGCCGTTACGTTACATTACTCATTTCATGATGCCTCCTTTTTGTATTGTTATTTGTTTTGTTTTTTCTTTTGCTTGTTAGTACAAAGATGCTTTAGAAGAACGCCAAAACATGACGTAGTAAAATTTATTTTTTATTTTTTTTATTGCTGTTTTATAACTTACATCTATGCAAAGCAATTCCATTCAAGCTTTTGCTTGTTAAAATGTTCCTGTTTAATTAATGATTTTTAGAAAATAGTCCTTGTCTTATTCTTTTAAATACAAGGCTATTTCTCTTTGGCGTCTTAAGCGAAGTCCCTTTTCAAAAATTGTTCTTTTTCTGATATATGTATTTTCCCACGTCTGCTTAATATCTTCATCATTTGGGTCTTCGTTGATAAGCAACAAGAGATTTGAACGCCTTAGGTTGCCGGCACCAATATTGTAAATCAGGCTTAACATGGCTGATAGCTGATTATTATTTAAATGAGTTTTTACCAGTTTCTTAAGTTGTGGCAAATACTCTTTTTCTATCTTATAATTTAATAATTCTTCCGCTTGCATTTTGGTTATAGCATCACCTTCCTTTACACGGGTATTATCTTTATAATAGGTAGAACCATATCCAATTGTCCATACATCACCTTTTCGTTGGTATGCCTGTAATTCCAATCCTTCGCTTTTTTTTATTTCTGATAAATCAATCATTTTTCCTCCTTTTTTAATTTCTTTTGATAAAACAAATATACCTGAGTAGAACGCCAAAACATGACGTAGTGAAATTTATTTTTTTATTTTAGTTATCCACATTTTTATATATAAAACGCTATTCTACTCAGGTTTGACTTAGAGATTGATTTATCTTTCTTCCAACTCTAAGATCTTTTTGCTCAGCAATGCCACCTGATCTTCAAGGTGTTGCAAACGTTCGTTTGTTTTTTTTCGAAAGCCAATATTCTCAAATCCTTTTATTAAAATCTCTAAACCGTCTTTGATCAATCCTGTGATCTCATTAGGTCCTAATTTGTCCATGTTTTTCATATTTTATATTTTTTTAAATTGATAATTTGTTTTTATTCAGCATTATTATTGATTCCTGTTTATTTTAAGTTTACCTATAGTTTTGTACTAATTGTATTATATTCTTTCACTACGGAATTTGTGAACACCACTATTAAAGTAAAAGCTAACCTGATGATACTTGACGTTTCTTCTGTAAATGCGAGCACCTGCAAATGATCTATTATGCCACCTGCTACATAACCTATTAATGCTATTACACTTATCCATAATGCCTTGTCCTTTATATCAGGGTTGAAGTATATTTGGATACCTTGCAGTAGAATTAATAAGAGAATTAAACCTGCACCAATATACATGCGAGCATTACTATTTATATTTGCAGCATTAAACGTGTCTAATGTTGCCTGAATAGCCGGAATTAAGCTTACCAATACGGAATATATTTTTTTATTTTTCATTCTATAATTGTTTATTGGTGATAAATATTTGTTCCTGTAATTGTTTTGAGCAATAATTAACATACAGGAATTTGTTAATTATTATCTTTGCTTAAGCTCAGGTCATCGTCCTTATTCCTCAACCTAACCTGGATATTTTTTGTGAAATTCATAACTACTTAATTTTCAACAAATATCGCTTTGCACTACGCCAAAACCTGACGTAGTGAATGTTAAATTTTAGAAAAGTGAAACTTTTTTAGGGAAAAAATGCTGATTTAAATTTCAGCTCAGAAAAATTGCATATAAAAAACGCACCAAGAGGTGCGTTAGATTTTTTGTTTTGTAAATGTTTAAAGATTAATAATAATTACCATCTTCATCTTTTTGAATTTCATGAACAGCATGTTTGGTCTGAAGATATAAAGGTTCGCCTGTTTCATCATCAATAGTTAGAAATTGTGAAGAGTCAAACACAGGTTCATTAACAGATACTATCCAACAAGGATGCTCTTTGCCTTTGTTTGCTCCTCTTGCCAATTCCTCTTTTTCAACAAACCATGTGTTTTCAATATTTTCTTCTTTGTAATATTCTTTTTCTAAATCTCGTAATACTTTTTTAGCTATTTCTAGTATTTGTTCTTCTGTGTATTTCATATTTTAATTTTTAAAGGTTCTAAATTATACCCATATTTTGGATCTGTTCTAATATTATTTAAGTATTTTAGAGCGTCTTCTAACTCAGCCCTAGTCCATTTGTTTTTATTAGCAAGTATCTGTTCAAAAACATAGGTTTCTTTTTGCAATTTATTTAGTGTTTGGTAGGTTTCTTCACCCAATTCTAAAAATTGTTTTAAATGTGCCTGCTCATGAAACGCAACTAATTCTGTACACTCTTTAGCAAGAAAAAACTGTCCTGTTTTTGAATTAAATGCACCAACCAGATTCTTTCTTTTCATAAAAGCAAATAGCTCATCTGCGTTTTTAAAACCATCTGCTTCTTTAAATAGTTTTGTAATGCTTTTTACATCGCCTTCAACAATTAATTGTATTCCTTTTTGTTGTAAAAAGCCTCGCAGTTTTCTAATTTGTGTTGCTTTTAAAATGTTACCACCTAAATTGCCCATTTTTCTGCTTGCCATCCAATCTAACTCTTTAGCAGTTAAATCAGCAACATCATCTAATACTTTTTGTATTGCTTTCTTTTGTTTTAAAAACCAATCAACAATTTTTTTCCAAATAGCTTCAAAGAACGCTGATAATGCTTGTTTGCCTTTGCTTAATAGTGCATAAATGTCATCTATAATTTTGCCTGCAGCATCGGCAGCTTTTTTGCGTTTATCAGTTATAAAATTAATAGCTTTTTCGGAGCTTAATAAAAATATAAAACGCACCAAGAGGTGCGTTGAAGTTTTTTTCAATAAATTTTATTTTGATGCTAATCTATTTTAATACCATTTTCCCAATTTGTGGTTGAAATGAGATTGCCTTCTTCGTCCCATTTTTTACAAACACCATGGAGCTTGTTATTCTTAGAATTAAATTCATTCTTTATTTTTCCACTTTCATAATACTCTCTATCAACTCCTTCTTGATAGCCATTTATGTATTCTGTTTCTCCTGCAACTATTTCACTATTAAAGAAATAATCTACAATTATACCTGTGAATGGCTTTCCTTTGTAGATATAAATAGGTATGCCACCACCATCTATATTTACAAATTCTAATTTTTCTTCTGTTACTCTTATTTGTTCCATAATAATATTTTTTTTATTTTAATAATCCTATAAATTTTACACCATCTGTTAAATAAAAACAATTTACACAAGGTGGCTGTACTCCTTCTCTTATTAGATATCTATTGTATGCCATGATGTCTTTAAAAATATCATCTGTTACTTTAATACCAATTTCTTCTAAATGATATAATAAATCATTTAATGCTCTTATTCACCATGGGATGCAGCAATTCCTGCTTTATCTATCAATTCTTTAGATGCATTAAGAGTTTGTTTTAAGTGTAATTCGTAACGCGCTTTTAAAACAGGATGCATATTTTCTATAAATTCAGCTACTTTTCCTAGTTCAATTTCTTCTCTAGTAAAATTGACAGCGGTAAAAACTTTAGACGTTTTCTTGCCATTATATATCATACCACTTACCATTACTTTAAGTTTGTATTCTTTAATAGATTTAGCTGTTTTGATGATATTTTCAAATACTTTATCAACCTCAATCACTAAATTTCTACCAACTTTTCCATATAAACTAAATGCTTGCCTCACTTTAAGAATGTTGTACACTTGACCTTCCGGATAAGCTTTTGCATATCGTATGGCAATTCTTTGCATCATGTCTTTGCCATACTTTAATACATCTTTAGCATCTTGAGTAAGTTCATTTAATGCTTTCTTATTCTTCAAAAACCAATCCACAATTTTTTTCCAAATAGCTTCAAAGAACTCAGATAAAGCTTGTTTACCTTTGCTTAATAGTTCATAAATGTCATCTATAATTTTGCCTGCAGCATCGGCAGCTTTTTTGCTTTTATCAGTTACAAAATTAATAGCTTTTTCGGAGGTTAATAAAAATAAAAAACGCACCAAAAGGTGCGTTGTGTTTTTGTTTATAAGATTAAAATAAGTTATAATTTACCTTCTCGTTTGAGTTTCATTTTCTTTATTATTTCTTCTTCTTTGGCTCGTTCTTCTTGTGGCATTAATTCCCATTTGAGAGTTTCGATTTGCTTATAATTATCAAAATATTCATCAAAGTCTTTTTGATTTTCTTTTTCATATTTATCTAACTCTTTATCCGTTTTAAATGATTTAAAGACAATTAGTTTTAATTCTTCATTTCTTTTTTTTAGTTGTTCTAGCTTTTCTTTCTTTTCCATGTTATATTTCTTTTAAAATGATTTCGAATATTTTTTCTCTTCCTTGAATTGGATTTTTAATTTTGCCTACGCTTTCTACAGTAAATCCAGTACCTGATTTAAAGAGTACTTCACATTCAGATGGTATGTCGGATGCTGCTTGTATTAGTTTTCCATTTTTTCCATACACTTTAAACAATACATTTTGCTCAGGAAAATTTTTCATCCATCTTAATAATGCTTCTTCTGAATGTGTGGTAGAAAAAAATCCTGCATCTACAAAATCTTTACCAACAGTAAAAAGTTTCTTAATGCTTTCTTCGCTAAAATAAGCAGAACGCAATAATATTCCATCATTGTATTTAGAAATGGGTAGTTTTTCTAATGCATCATCTAATACTTTTTGCATGGCTATAAATTCATCAGTTAAAACAATTCCATTTAGTTTTCGCAATGCTTTATTTAATAGTATGTAAGTGCTTTTCGTATAAAGATGTACCATAGACTCTAATTCTATAGCTATCCACTTCCCTAAATTTCTATTAGATCTTACATACTTTAAACTTTCTAAATATTTTCTATTTTTCTTTAAAATATCTATAAAAGCAATTAAAGCTTCTTCAATGTCATCAACCAATGCTAATGCTTTCTTATTCTTCAAAAACCAATCCACAATTTTTTTCCAAATAGCTTCAAAGAACTCAGATAAAGCTTGTTTGCCTTTGCTTAATAGTGCATAAATGTCATCTATAATTTTGCCTGCAGCATCGGCAGCTTTTTTGCTTTTGTCGGTTACAAAATTAATAGCTTTTTCGGAGCTTATGCTTATTTCTTCCAGGTATTTTGCCGGTAAAAGTGCTTTGCCAATTTTGCCAAAATTGGCAATTTTTGTGATCTGTGCAAATGGTATAAAAAAAGTAGCTATAAAAGATATTCCAAAACCAACAGCATAGGCTACTTTATCATTATTGATGTCTTCGCCGTTTTGTTCTTTAAAATAGGCTTTGGCTTTTTTAAAGGCTTCGGTAAAGGCATCGCCAATGTTGTCCCAAACATTGCTCATGGCAAGGCAAAAGTTATCAAAGGTTTCTAAATTCTCTTCTAAATCAAAAGTTAACTCATAAGGTGTTTTTAATATTAACCCTATAAATTTTAAAATGCCTCCAATAAAATCAACCAAGCCATTCCAGATACCACATAGAAATGCAATCATTTCTCTTATGCGAGATTTTCTTATGTCTTCTTCAGCATTATCCTCTTCCAGTTTTTGATATAGTTTGTTTATTTCATTTGTAACATATGCATTATACTTACTTATGAAAGTTGCAATGGTTTTGTTGTTTTTTGCTGTATAGTGTTCAATAAACTGGGCAGATAAATTTTGCAATTCAGCCGCTTTGCTGTCTGGCTTTAAACTATTTCCTACTTTGGTAGTGATATCATTGCCAATAGTAAGACTGTTTATCAGGTTTTCCTTCTTTAGAAAATAATCATCACTATCAGTATTCCAAACAGACTCAGGTATAGACAAATGATCTAAAACAGCATCTCCTAAAACATTGGCAAACCAGCCGATGCCTGCAGCTATCGCATTCGGAATTGCAAACACAGCACCAATATATAATATCATTGATTTAATAATACCGCCGGATTGCTTTACAACGCCTTTCTCAATAAGTTCCTGGATAATTTCATTATTAATGCCGGGAATTGTTTTTAGATAGGTTTTTAATTTGTCGGTTTCTGATAAACCAGATAAAAGGTTTTTTTTTACATTCTTGCCAAACTTAGCATATAGTTTGGCTTCGCTCCAATCATTGGTATTGTCTTCAATAAAAAAACAGGCTTCATTATCATTAGGTTGTTCGCATTCAAAAACCGCCTGCTCAATTTTTTTACCATCGGTAGATACGAATACTTTTACATGGTACAATAAATAATCTTCATCTGACTGGTAACCTTCTTTATTATTGCGTTCATAATAAATCGTAAAATCTTTTTCATTTAAATCAAATGAAGAATCCGGATCTTGTACAATGGTAATATTTTTTAGTTTATTGACGGAAGCATTTGGATAAAATGTTTTATGTACATCGTCTGTGTTACGCTTTAAATTTTGCCATTTATAATCAGCAAAAGGACTGGCATCTTTATATATTTTAGAGCCTTTGTTTGCGTTAATATTTGGCATTGATTTTCTGAAATCAGGTGGCTTTAAGCCATTTGAAAATAAATTGCCAAAAAGTTGTTTGTCTTCATGGTCTTCCCAAATAAATGGAATTCCATCGATGTTTGTAATACTCATACGTTTGTTTTAATTGTTAAGAATGGAATTAATTATTAAAACAATGTGCACGTTGTTCTATTTTCTTGTTCGGTACAAAAATGCGTTAGAAGAGCGTCAAAACTTGACGTAGTAAATGTTAATTTTTAGAAAAAAGGAAGTTTTCAGGGATTTTTTTTCAGGAATTAAAATGCTATTATTTGCGTTTATTAAGATTGTGGAAGTTATTAGGAATGGCGATGTGCTTCCGAAAGATGGAAGTTAAAGCGTTCAAAAACAAAAAAAGCGGTTGATTACTCAACCGCTTTCTGCTCTCCCTGCTGGACTTGAACCAGCGACCCTCTGATTAACAGTCAGATGCTCTAACCAACTGAGCTAAGGAAGAATGTTTAATTTCGGATTGCAAAAGTAGGCTATTAAAATAAATTATGCAATATTTGCACAAAATAATTTTTTATGAGTCTTTTAGTTGTAGGAACAGTAGCATTTGATGCCATTGAAACGCCTTTTGGCAAAACAGATAAAATAACAGGCGGTTCAGGCAATTATATTTGCCAATCTGCAGGTCATTTTACCAATGATATGCAGTTAGTAAGCGTGATTGGTGATGATTTTGACCAAAATGAACTTGCATATTTGAAATCTATCGGAACAGATATTGACGGAATACAGGTAAAAGAAGGTGAGAAATCTTTCTTTTGGAGTGGAAAATACCATATGGATCTGAATCGTCGTGATACTTTGGTGACAGATTTGAACGTTTTGGCAGCATTTGATCCGATTTTGCCGGAAAATTATAAAAATTCAGAATTCCTTATCTTAGGAAACATTGATCCAAGTTTACAGGCAAAAGTAATTTCTCAAATGACAGAGCGTCCAAAGCTGATTGCTATGGACACTATGAATTTTTGGATGGATATTGCAATGGAACCATTGAAAACGGTTTTAAAAATGATTGATTTACTGATTGTAAATGAAGAAGAAGCGCGCCAATTGACGAATGAATATTCTTTAGTGAAAGCTGCAAACAAGATCAGAGAAATGGGTCCGAAGTTCTTAATTATCAAAAAAGGTGAACATGGTGCATTATTGTTTCATGGCAACCGCGTGTTTTTTGCACCGGCTTTGCCATTAGAAGATGTTTTTGATCCAACAGGTGCAGGCGATACTTTTGCAGGTGGTTTTATGGGTTTCTTAGCAAAAACTAAAGATCTTTCTTTTGAAAACATGAAACGTGCCGTAATTTATGGTTCTGCAATGGCAAGCTTTTGCGTAGAAAAATTTGGTCCTGAGCGTTTAAAAGAAGTAACAGCGAAAGAAATTGAAGAAAGAGTACAGGTATTTATTGAATTGGTTGATTTTGATATTATTTTGCAGGAAGAACAAGCGTAAGATTTATTCATAATATAAGAGCCATCATTTACGATGGCTCTTTTTTATTTATACCGAAATTTAATTAGCATCTTCCATCTATACCACAAGTTTCACCTTCAGTAATTTCCAATGTATTTGCCTGATTTTCTTTTTGCCATTCAATAAAAGATTTTTGAATGGTTTCTAAAAAGATGCTTGTTTCCTGTGCGCCTGAAACTGCATATTTCCTGTTAAACACAAAAAACGGAACACCACGCACACCAATTTGCTGCGCCTCTAATATATCGTTTTGTACTTCTTGTGCAAATTGATTGCTATTTAATGCCTGCTTTATTTCTTCAATATTTAAACAGATGGAAATACCGATGTTTTGCAATGTTTCATGATCACTAAAATCTTTGCCGTCTGTAAAATAGGCTGCGAATAGTTTTTCTTCTGCTTCATTTTGCAAATGATATTTCTTTGCTAAATGCAGAAAACGATGCGCATCAAACGAATTTGCCAAAACAGATCTATCAAAATTAAAAACCAAACCTACTTGTGCTGCTAAATTTGTTACATGATTGATAGTTTGCTTTGCGTTTTCTAAAGACATGCCTTTGTGTTCCGCTAAATATTGATAAATATTTTTATCAGGCTGGCTTTTCATATCCGGTGACAATTGAAAGCTTTTCCAAACCAATTCTATATTTTCCTTATTTGCAAATTGTGCCAATGCTTTCTCAAATTTTCGTTTACCTATATAGCAGAACGGACACATAATATCGCTCCAAATTTCTACCTGCATTTTGTTTTTTGCTGTACTCATAATCTATTAATAATTAAGCTGCGAGATTGTTTACTGCTACATTTGTTTTATGAAAATAAATGTACGACACAATCAAGATAATGAAGAATGCAATTGGCATAATGATAACAGAAAAAGGATCGCCACTACTGTAATGTGCTATAGCTGCTGAAATAAATGTGATGGCAAATCCTGTATAAGACCACTCTTTTATTCTTGCAGGTATTTGTGGAATTAATAATACCAATGCACCCAAAATTTTTGCTGTTCCTAATTCTATCCTGAAATAACTTGGAAAACCAAGATGTTGAAATGCTTGTGCCATTTCCGGATTTGTAAAATAACTATAAGCACTAAATATCATCATTAATCCAATAATTGCTGTGCTTACCCAATAAATAATTTTGTCTTTTTTCATGATGTTGATTTTAGTTGTTAGAGAAATAAGTTGATTGTAAATATTCTTTTAAAGAAGTTGGTTTTTTGCCAATTAATGTTTCTAAGGTATCATTTGGTAAATCAAATTCGTTTTGTTTTATTGCTTCTGCAAATCCTGCAAAGAAACTAACATAGCCTTCCGGAACGCCTGCTTTTGTTAAGGTTTCTACGTATACATCTTTCGGTGCATCGATATAATTTATTTGTTTGCCTGATAATTCTGACAATGTATCTGCAATATCAAAAAAAGAATAAGAGATATCAGATGAAACAGCATATTCTTTATTTTCATGTCCTTCACTTGTTAAGATGTTGGCTGCTGCTGCTGCCATATTATCACGTGTTGCAAACGGCACCTTTCCATTTCCTGCAGGAAAGAATATACCTGTTTCCAACACTTTATCACCTAAGAACATCGGTAACACATCTGCATATAAATTGTTATTTAAAAGTGTGTAAGCAAGTCCTGATGCCTTGATATGCTCTGCTGTTTTATCATGACTTTCCGTAACAACAGCTATTGCAGAATGCTTTATATCTTTGATGCTGACACTTGTATAAAGTATATGTTGTACGCCTGCTTCTTTTGCTGCATTTACTGTATTGATCTGTTGCCTTGTCCTGTTTTCCATATCATTAGAAGAAACCAATAAGAGTTTATCAATTCCTTTAAAGGCACTTACCAAAGAAGCATAATCATTGTAAGTACCCATTCTTACCTCAACGCCTTTTGCTTTTAGATCTGCTGCTTTATTTTCATCTCTTGCCAAAGCCGCGATTGTATTTGCCGGAACTTTCTTTAATAGATAATCGATAACGGCTTTTCCTAAATGTCCTGTTGAACCTGTTACTAAAATCATTGTTTATTATTTTTATTGTAAAAAATTTGTTTTGCGATACAAACTTAGTTATATTTGCTATACTTAGTATAGTACTATCCTAAAGTATAGCACTATACTTTAGGATAGTAAAGCAAAAAAAACATAATACTTTATGGCGAAGACGGAAATAAAACCTTTACATACACATTCTGAATGCACCGAAGTAATGCGTCCTGTAAGAGATGCTTTAGATATTTTGAGCGGAAGATGGAAGCTGCCTATTATCAGCGCACTGACATTTGGCGGTAATATGCGTTTTACTCAAATTTCCAAAGAAATAAATGGTATTACGGATAGAATGCTGTCTAAAGAATTAAAAGAGCTGGAAGTCAATCAATTAATTAAAAGAACTGTATATGATGCATTTCCGCCTGTGGTAGAGTATGCCATCACACCACATGGTTTATCGCTTGGAAAAGTTATTTTAGAGCTTGCAACTTGGGGCAAGCAACATCGTAAAAAAATAATGGAAAAAACTAAGAGTTAAATCATATTATCAAATTACCCACTTAAGAAGCAAAGAAAAGAAGGTAAATTTGATTTAGAAAAGTCAAGTAAGCTTTAGATTTTTCTTTAGTATCAGATGGTTAAATAAACTTAGTGTTTGGCATTTCTAAGATTAATTCGTACCCAAATAATTCGGCTGGTGTATGATAGCCTGGTTTTAAATTTTTATCTGCCAATACTTTTTGTGTGATGATCAAAGCCATTTCTGCAGTAAGTAAATAACCTTCTGCTGTCTGCAATCTTGCCTCCACAGATACACCTTTTTCATTGGTTACTTTACCATATACCAACGACTTTCCTTTTTGGTTTTGTTCGGCGTTTGGTCCTGAAATGTTCTTGTCAACGTATTTCTGTATTTGGTTTTTTACAAAAGAATTGCTCACGATAGGATTGAACAATTTTTGGAGTTTCATAATATTATATGTGCTTTGTGGTACGCCTGTAAACACCTTAATATTAGGAATACCTGTTGTACTGTAAGCCGTCGAAATGTCGCCCCAAGGAATGGTCATACAGAATTGCTTCTTGATTCCAAAATCAACTACTTTTCCTTCGTGTCCGGTAGGTTTTGCAACCATTATTCCATTTTCTCTTATCGCGCCTGACTTACCGAGATTTTCTACCATTGTACTCATGGTTCCATGAGAAATGCTGCCGCCTAATCCAACCCATGCCAATTCCAAATGTGTTGCATCAGGTTGTTTTGTATGTAAATATTTTGCCATGCAATCCGTTGGTACCACATCAAAACCAACACCTGACATGAGAATAATATTTTTAGCTTCTGCTTTCTCATGATTATATTTCACCATTTCAAACACTTCAATTTCGCCTGTAATATCTAAGTAATGTGTGCCTGATTGCAGGCAAGCCTTTACCATTTGTTTAGCAGTTTTGCTAAATGGTCCTGCACAATTTAATACTAACGGAAACTTTTCTAAATGTGATGCCATATCTGCAACATCATCTAAAGAAAAAATTATATACTCTAATCCAAACTCTTCTGCTAATGGTTTTATTTTACTTTCAGTTCTACCTGCAAGGGTTGGTTTTAAGCCTTTTTTTGCTGCACGTTCTACAATAAGCTTGCCTGTATAACCGCTGGCACCGTAAATTAAAAATGACATAATTGGTAGGTTTACTGATTAAAGATAACGTCTTATAATGAAACTATCTTAATTCTTATTAATCTCAATAATACTTGCTACTGCATTTTTGTTTTCAGTTTGTGCAGAGAAAACAATTCTTCCTTGTGCTGAATTGTATTGAACATTGGTTAAAGCAATGCCATTTAATGCTGCTGTTACTTTCGCTTTATAATCACCTGGTGCATTATTAATTGCCGCATTTGTTTTGTTATAGTCGAGCGGTTCTTTTGTTACTACGATTGCCATCACGTCTTTTGTTCCGATATTATCTGCCTGCAAAGATTGATTTTTTGGAAATAACCTAAATCCAGTGATGCCGCAAAAAGCTGTGTGTTTTGGTGTATATGGAAACAATACGTAACTGCTGCCATCAGTTTCCTGACCAAATATATATATATAGCATTCAATAGAATTTTCTATTTCTATTTTAAACTTCGTGCCTTTTGCGATTGGTGAAGTCGTAGAAAATACATTTCCTGCATTGCTTAAGCTGATGTATTTCTTTGTGTCGTTATTTACTAAACCGATTGCGCATTCAAATTTGCGTGCAGCCATTTCGCCGCGTTTTGCTAAAGGCTGTAAGGCATAAGCTTCTTTATTAAAGTGCATGAAATCTTTATAGCGAACCCAAGCCACACCATCTTCGCCCCAAGACGGACCCCAACTATTCATGATCTGAAAACAACCGCCTTCCAACCTGTCGTCATAGCCAACAATACACATGCAATGTCCGCCGAATCCTTCCATATCATAATCATCAGTAGTTGGATGCCAGATTTTTTGTCCAGCCATATCCTGCATAAAACTGCCGCCAACCATACTGCCAATAATTACGGGTGCACCTTTCGCCAAATATTGTTTTATGGCAAAGAAATCTGTTTCATAATCATTTCCATCTTTACTTAAACGCTCATAGCCGCGAATCTTATAGTTTTGCGCTGCCTGTAATATCTGTTGATCCGGTTTGCGGCTACAGCTTTGATCTGTATATTCAAAATTTCTTTTAGGAATATTTCCTGCCTGCTCCATAACCTTGCATGCATTGATGATATATGCACCTTGGCATTCGTCATTACCAATCTGGTTATAGATAAATGAAGGACTCATAGCGATCGCATCAGGATCTTGCCCTGTTGATGACGCTTCTAAAATAGTGCGCGCTGCGTAAGCACTGCCCCAACCTACGCAAGATCCTTGTTGTCCCTGATCCATACGTGGAGGCGCAAATTTTAATAGACTTACATATTCGGGCAATGGATTTTTTTCATATTCTGAAAGTGCTGCTGCCACATCTGCTTTATCATACACTTCTTGTTTCATGTCTGCACCGGTTGCAAGGCTTGTTTGCTGCGAATTATTGTTTGAAATGTTTGGCAAACCACCACCGCTAAATTTAAAAAACACAAAAGCGCCTATTAATAGTATAGGAATACCTATCAATGGTTTTTTGAATACTAAATTCAGAATGATCGGAAGAAAAGCTGTAAGGCAACCGCTGCCACCTTGTCCACCACCACCACGTGAGCCACCATCATTGCTTGGTACATAATCTTCTTGCTGGTTGTCGTCATCGACCATTCTTATAGGCATACTTGTAGTTTTAGGATGGAAAATTAAAAATTAAAAACGAAAATGAGGACATTTATTTTTTTACTATACAATAAACCATAATGATCTATCTTTAAAAAACAAAGGTGTGCTTTACTCTTAATGATTGTAATATGTACAATGTCCATATTACAGCATATGTTATAGCTTTGAATAAAGGCAATATACCAGGTTCTGCACCCAACATAGCTGCGATCAGAAACAGATCAATAACAACAAAGAACAAATTATAGCATACATACCCAATAAAGACTTTAGGAAATATTTTTTTCTTTTGAAAATAAAACACAGTAATCAGCAGTTGGTATATGATAAGCAATAGCAGCATAATCATTTCTAACGATATCCAAATCTGCTGATCTCTTGTGTACAGATTGAATTGTTCGATGATTGGAATATAGTTTTTTACATTGATGCCAACAGTTGCGAGTAGTGATAGTACAATCGAAATACCTAAAAACGCCAGCCAACCTTTTAAACCATGTAGTTTCTCGTCATAATCATCTGCATTCGGATAATCTTTTGATCTTGTAAAATGATCGTCTAAAATTTGTTCTGACATCTTGTAAAGATATAAAAAGACTTATTCTACGGCAGAATCTCTCTTTAAATGTAAATCTTATTTTTTAAAATTGTTAAGTTGTAGGAATAATTTCCTGCAATACTTCGTTGCCTGCTTTGTCGTAATATGTGCAGGTCATTTTATCTAATTTCACAATCCATTTTTCAATTCCTGATCTGGCACAATCACTGCAAAAGGTTGGATAATTTGTTTTGCCTTGTTGATGTGCTTTCAGGTCTGTTATAAATTGTTCTTTGTTGCATGTGGCTGCAACTTCTAATGGCTCGTATTTAGCGGTCCATTCTGCTTGGCTATTTCCTCCATAAAATACAGCATGTCCGTCTGCTACAAAATTGTCGTAGTGTGTAACACCTAACAGGATAATGTCTTTTACATAGTTTGGATAATCTGCACCGCTTTTTACTTTGGCGTGTGCTGCTTTGATTTGTTCTATTGTAAACATTTGTTTTATTTTAGTATGAATGCAAAAATCATTATTTATTGCGTTTAATCCAAATAAAAAACACCGCAAATTGCGGTGTTTTTTATTTAATTATATTAAAATAGTCGTGTTGTGAAATTATCCTATCAAACCTTGTTTTAATAAATACTCACCAATTTGTACTGCGTTGGTTGCTGCACCTTTGCGCAGGTTATCTGCAACGATCCACATATTCAATGTTTTTGCTTGTGTTTCATCACGACGCAATCTTCCTACAAATACTTCGTCTTTTCCATGAGAATCTATTGGCATTGGATATTTGAAATTAGCTACATCATCATTTACAATGATTCCTTCTGCATTTTCTAAAATAGTGCGAACTTCTGCTAAATCAAATTCATTTTCAAATTCGATATTCACGCTTTCGCTGTGACCACCCATTACAGGCACACGTACTGCTGTAGGCGAAACCTGAATGGTATCATCGCGCATAATTTTTTTGGTTTCGTGCACCATTTTCATTTCTTCTTTGGTATATCCATTTTCTAAAAACACATCAATATGAGGAATCAAATTCATGTCAATTTTATATTTGTAAGCCATTTCGCCTTCCACATCGTTTCTTTCATTCATTAATTGGTCTACCGCTTTTTTTCCGGTACCGGTAACAGACTGATAAGTAGAAACCACTACACGTTTTATTTTATATTTTGCGTGCAAAGGATTTAATGCAACTACCATTTGTATGGTAGAGCAGTTTGGGTTCGCAATAATTTTATCGTCTTTTGTTAAAGCATCTGCGTTAATTTCCGGAACTACTAATTTTTTAGTTGGATCCATACGCCATGCTGATGAGTTATCAACCACTGTAATACCTGCTTCTGCAAACTTAGGTGCCCATTCTAATGAAGTAGATCCACCGGCAGAAAACAAAGCTAAATCAGGCTTCATATCAATAGCTGTCTGCATCGTTACAACTGTATACTCTTTTCCTTTAAAGGTTAACTTCTTTCCTGCTGATTTTTCCGATGCCACCGGAATCAATTCTGTTACGGGAAAGTTTCTCTCTGTGAGAACTTTCATTATTTCGCCGCCTACTAAACCTGTAGAGCCTACTACTGCTACTTTCATTTTGCTTACTTTTTTATTACTACAAAAATAGAGAATTGTTCGGTAGTAACTTTTTAATTTAATATTACCAAAACAACCTTTTGTATTGGAATAACGACATAGAAGTAAGATATTTGTTATAGACTCTAATGAAAAAATTTCTTGTATATATATTACTATTAATATGCTCTTTGCCTTCTTTTGCTCAGTTTGAAGAACATTTTATTGATGGTGGTTTTAACCAGGATCCGCATTGGGATTCATTAGCACCTTTGCAGTTCAGGGTTTTTGATGAGGTGTTGAGAACAACTGGCGATACAGGTGGCGGCAGATCCGGATTGGTTACGGTTGATACGGTAGGTGCCAGCGCAGAATGGAGCTTGTACTTACGCTTGGGTTTTCAGCCTTCAGATAATGATAAAGCAGAAATTGTTTTAGTGTCTGATGAATACGATATCCGCACAGATTTTAATGGCTACTACGTTAGGATTGGACACAATGGTGTTAGTGATGCTTTGGATTTCTACAGAAAAGATGGCAACAATGATGTTCTATTAAAAAAGATGATGATTGGCTTTTTTCAGAATGGTGCCAATGGAAATTTAAAAGTGGTTAAAAACAATTTAGGTAAATGGGTTTTTTACTGGAAAAATTATGACCAGCCTGATTATTCCGTTGTTGACAGTACGCAAGACAGAACCTACAATAGTTCTTCATATTTTGGTCTTTTGTGTACTTACACAGATATATCTAAAGATAGTTTTTGGTTTGATGATCTGTATTCTTTGAGACTGCCTTTATTGCCTGAAGATATTACACCACCAACAGCTGTCAATGCGCAATTAATCAATAATCATCAGATAGACATTTATTTTAATGAAGCCATAGACATCACGTCTGCACAATTGGCAATCAACTATGCTTTATCACCAGGTATTGGCAATCCTTTTTCTGTTGTGGTAGATGCAAATAATAACCGATTAGCACATTTACGTTTCAATACGGCTTTTGCTTCCAATACTAATTATACTTTGAGTATAAGCAATGTAAAAGATTCCATCGGAAACATCATGACGGCTGCAGATCTGCTATTGCTCACCACACCTTATTTTGCCGTAGCAGGTGATGTGGTGATAACAGAAATTATGGTGCGACCGCCAACAGCTACTTCATTGCCAAATAAGCAATACATCGAATTAAAAAATAAAACGACAGAAGTAATTCGTTTAAAAGACTGGACACTTAACGGTCAGTTATTTTCTGATGGATACCTGCAGCCAAATGCATATGTTATTATTTGCAGCAATGATGATACATCGGCTTTTAAATTAATCGGCAATACGGTTGGTATAGCAGCATGGACAACATTAACAGATAATGGAAGACTTGAAATCAGGTCTAATGATAATTTACAAATAGACACCTTAACTTATACTACTGATTTTTATCATGATGATGTAAAAAAATCAGGTGGCTGGTCGATGGAATTAAATGAAAGCGGTTACAGCGGAAACTGCGGCAGAGACTTGTTTTGGCTGGCATCTGCAAATATAAATGGTGGTACGCCTGGTGCTGTTAATCATTCAGGATTTATTGTAGATACAATACGCTCTACAGATAGCTTGCTTATAACAAACGCTATAGAGGTAGATTTCAACAATAAACCAATGGACAAAAGTGCTGTAGAAAATATTGCAAATTATAGCATTGATAATGGCATCAGTATTCTTTCTGCAACAGCATTGAATGATCATGCAACAAAAGTAAAAGTTACTTTAAGCAGCAATTTAGATAGCAACATCATTTATCATTTTACAGTAAAAAATATGAATGGTTGCACAGGCGTTTCTCATTTGCAAACTGTTTCTGAGTTTGCTTTAACGGCTGTTCCAACTTCCGGCGAACTTGTTATTAATGAAGTAATGTTTCATCCAAGAAGCAGTGGTGTTGAATTTATTGAAATCTATAATACTTCGACAGATAAGCTTTTTAAAATAAAAGATATCATTATTACCGAAGCTGATATCGTTAGTAATTTCGACAGGGTTATCCTGAAAATGGATACTATTGAAAGTTATATTTTCCCAAGCAGTTACATCGTTTTTACAAGAAATAAAAATAAGCTGGAAGAACAATATCCAAACACTGTTATCGAAAATTGCATCAATGTAAACCTGCCATCTTTAAATTTAAAAGAAGATGAAATAGTGCTTAAAACTACTGATAATATTGATATTGACAGGCTAAGCTACAACGAAAACTGGCACTTCTCTTTATTATTTGCTGAAAATAAAACACAAGGAATTTCATTGGAGCGCATTGATGTTAATAAAGAAACTCAAAATAAACGCAACTGGCATTCTGCTGCAAAAGATACCAACGCAACACCTGGTTACAGAAATTCTGATGATGAGTATGAACTGTTAGGCGATGTACATATTATTCCTGAAGTATTTTCGCCTGATGGTGATGGTATCGATGACATTGCAACAATTACTTACTCTTTCAAAGATGATGGAAGCATGGTAAATGTGTATTTATACAATGCTGATGGAAGGCTTGCCAATCATTTAGTGCATGACGTAACCATACCGAAAGAAGGTGTGTTTGTTTGGAATGGTGATGATGAAAACGGCAATAAAAAAGATATAGGTATTTACTTTTTGATCTTTGAAAGAAAAACAAATGAAGGAAAGAAAATACTCTATAAAAGAAAATGTGTGCTTGCCGCCAAACTAAATTAATCGACAGAATATACAGAACCCAATTTTTTATATTACATTTATTTAAATAAAAATCAATCATGAATGCTGCTGCCAGATTGAAGGCTATCTCTTCAATTCTTTTTCTTACTTCACTTTTTATTTCTCTTATTTTCTTTAGCAGCTGCAAATGCCAAACCAATAAAGCTGAAAAGATCGAAGAAGAAATTTCTGCTCCGAAAGATGATGCCGAGTTCCAAAAGGATATGTCTATCGTTCTGAAAGAATATGTTATCACTCTTCCATTTTTAAAAGTAGATTCTATTAAATATTTAAGCTGGCAGGAAGTTGCAAAAGAAGTTTACGAAAAGAATAATTATCATCCGATCTGGGTAAGCAAAGAAGTATTATCTGCAAAAGGCAAGGAAATGCTGCACTTTGTAAGTACTGCAGAGTTTTTAGGTTTAAATAAAGAACTGTACGATTACGAAAAATTGCAGCAGTTAGCTGATTCACTCCATAAAATACAACCGAATGTAGATTTTAATTTATCAAAGCAATTGGATCTTGGTTTAACTCGTTCCCTTTTACAAATTGCCTTGCATATTGATAATGGTATGTTTGCCGATACTTCGCGAGGCATTACTTCTAATTTTTGGACAACAAAAGATAAATACATAAAGCTTTTAGAAAAGTCCGGCACCGATTCTATTTCTAAGGTCATCAGTTCTTTAGAACCTAATAATCCAATGTATAATCGTTACATGAGCGCGTTAAAAGCTTTCGTGTCTAAGAATAATATTTCGTCTAATCCAATATCAATCCGAAATCCAAAAACAGATTCCTTAGGTGCTGTTGGCGATGCACGCAAGGCTTTGGTGTATCATCATTACCTGCTTGATTCTCTTAAAAATAACGACGAAGCTTACTTAAATGCGATGAAGCAATTTCAGAAAGACAACAACCTGAAAGGCGATGGCAACATCGGTGCAAATACCATAAAAGCTTTGGAACGCGACAACTCAAAGAAGTTTCAGTTGCTGGCTATCAATGCAGACAGGTGGCGCAAAGAGCACATTATAGAATTGCCTGAAAAATATGTTTGGGTAAATTTGCCTTCTTACAGACTAAAAATTATTGAAGATGATACTTTGCGTTTGGAGAAGAATGTGGTGATCGGAAAATCCAATAATAAAAATGAAACTCCTATTTTAGAAAGTGCCATTAACCAGATTGTTTTATGGCCAACATGGAGTGTTCCTCAAAGTATTATCAAGCACGAAATGAAAAGTTTTAAAGGCTATACTGTTACCAAAAACGGTTCTTATACAAGTGTTGTGCAGCCACCTGGTTTGCGCAATGCTTTAGGTTGTGTGAAAATTTTGTTTCCAAATAAATACTCTGTTTATATTCACGATACACCTTCAAAGTCTTTGTTTGGTGCCGATTTGCGCGCGGCAAGTCACGGCTGTGTGCGTTGCCAAGACCCTTTGGAAGTTGCTGCAAATGTGTTGATGATGGATACTTTTTTAATTACGTATGATTCTTTAAAAGTATTGAAAGACCGTAAGATTGCTACACGTACTTTCAGGTTAAAAAAACCGGTGCCGGTTTATTTCAGGTATTTTACTGCTGAGGCAGACTTCGACGGCAATGTAAAGTTTTATGCTGATGTTTATGGAAGAGATAAGCAAATGATCAATTTTATTTTTAACGATAAAAAACCGCATGTCTTAACGAAAGAAGAAAAGCGTGAAAAGCAAATAGCAGATTCTGTTTCTGCTGTTAAAAAGAAGATCGCCGATTCTTTATTAGTGATCGCTAAAGCCAAAGCAGCAGAAAAACTGTTGGTGCAAAAAGCTGATTCATTAGCAAAGGTTGATAGTTTGAAAAACTAAATGTTTCTTAACCTTTTTTTTGATAAAGCTTAATTCTCCAAAGATGGAATTCTAATATTGAACAATAAGTTAATAGCTTAGAAGTACAAAAAGCAAATTTATTAATTGCAAATATCTCATTTTGGACAGCATGACAATGTTCGAAACTCAGTTTGTCATGTCAGAATGAGATTGACAAATCATAGAATAACCGATTAATATAGCTTGTCTGTATAGTCCGTTATTTTATAATTTAATTTTTGTAACTGTGGCAATACTTTAAGTTTATCACTTACTATGGCAATCTGATAGGTGTTTGGTTTAAAATAGTCTTTTATAAATTGGTTGAGGTGTATAACATCTATATACTTAATCAATTGGGTTTGTTTATTGGCAAAAACTGATGGCTGATTGATAGAGGAAATTTTTTCTAAATAATCTAATTTTGCATATATAGTTTGAGGTATTTCATTTATTCTGTACAACAAGGAAATTTTTGCATTATCTAATTCTTCTTGTGTTACTCCATTTTCAATAAAATTATTTAATTCTTTAATCAGCATCACAATACCTGTATCTGTTTTTTCTATATTGATATTTGTTTTAATATGCAGTATATCATCATACAAACTATTTGGAATATAGCTGTAACAATAGTAGGCTAAGCCTTTTTCTTCTCTTATTTTGGAAGGCATTCTGCTGGTAAATGTTTCACCTAAGATATAGTTCACCAATTGCAACATTGTATAATTGTTTACGGATTTATTGGTAACGGTTTTTATACCAATATCTATAACGGATTGTGTTGCATCAATCTTGTCATTTAATAAAATATTGATATTTTCCGGCTGAATAGTTGTTGTTATAGCAGTGATTTTTTTTAGTGTATCTGTTTTCCATATTTTAAAGTTCGAAATTGTTTTTATTAAACTATCCTTTTCAAGATTACCTACATAAAAAATATTGATGTTTGTCTGAAAAAGTTGTTTATTTTCCAAATCAAAATCATCTGCCGTTATCTTGTTTATTGTTTTTTCAGAACCATAAACAGAATAATTGTTAATGCTACCAGGTGCGTAAAAACTTTTATTCAGCATCGTTTGTGTACTAAGGAAATCATTTAATTTAATATTGTCTTTGATAAACTTATGGTAGTATTGAATGTATTGATAAAAAGAATTTGATTGAATATTAGCATAAAACAAAACACTATCCAATAATATTACAGCTCTTTTTATTTCGTCCTGCGGAAAACTAAGATACATGTTGATGTCTTCCTTATTCACATCAAATGAAAGCTTAGCGCCAATGCTTTTAAGACTATTTCTCATGTAGTTATATTCTATAATATTGTTAAGCATTGCAATATAAAGTCCTGACATTCCTGCAAATTTAGGTTTGTTATATAGCAAACCTGCTTTAATATTTATCTGAAGAGAAGAAAGTGGTGTGTTTAGATTTTTTGTTCCATATACTTTAATTTGATTACCTAATGTTGTTTTCCAAAAGACGAAAGGAGTTGTTTTTTGTGGAACGCTCTTTTTTACAAAATCAGGCAATGTTATTTTTTTTGTAGTATCAGGAATTTCATTGTCGTTCCAAATAATATCTGTCTCAAATTCAGAATGGTAATTTTCTTTTACCAATCTTTGTTTTTTTTGTTTTTGTGAAAATGGCAAAACGTTCACTTGTACGAATGGTTTGTTATATAAATACTTTTCAAAGACAGTTTTTATTTTCTCTTTATTTACAGAAAGGTTATTATTCCATCTTATGGACGAAGCATTGGGTGAACCTGAATAAAACTCATCCATTACCAAGCTATAACCAACACTTCGTATTGTAGAAATTCTATTATAGCTATTGTATTTAAAATTTTGTTTAAACTCATCTATATTTTCCTGAATAAATCCTTCATTTTTAAACGATTTAAAGGTATTGGACAATAAACTTGCGGCTTTTTTGATACTTAGAGATTTTTCAGTTCGAAAATATACCTGGAAAGATCCATCAAAGAAACTACATGGATGTTCTACATTTATACCAATACCAGAATTGTATAAGTTTATTTTTATATCATCTAATTTCATAGGGTTGTCTCTTTGTTTCATTACATAAGCCAAAGCATCTAATGGTGCTTCATCTTCATGTGTGGTTCTTACTGTAGGAAATTTAAAATAATATTCAGGCAAGTAAATATCAGACTGTATTTCTTTGCCAACTGTTGCATTCAGTTTTCCGTCTTTAATATTTTCATTTGCAACAGGCAAAATGCCTTTAGAAATTCCTGCAAAATGCTTATCAATTAAAGTTAATGTATTTTGAATGTTTATATTTCCGGTAATAGTTAATATAGCATTATTAGGCACATACCATCTTATAAAAAAATCTATTATAGATTCTAACGTTGCATTTTCAATATCATCTTTATAACCAATAACCGGATGATGTAATGGATTAGAATTTTCGTATAATGTATCATTTAACTGATTGTAGATATTAGATTCAGATTGTCGCATAGCCATTTCGTTTAAAACTACCTCTTTCTGAACGGCAACATTTTTTTCATTTATATAAGCTGGTGTAAACTGTAGTCTCTGAGACTCGAACCACAATGCAGTTTCTAAATAATCAGCAGGCACTTCTTCTTCATAAATTGTATATGCTTCGCTTGTGCTTGCATTCATATAAGAAGACTTAGTATTGGGAAATAAATTCCAAATGTCCTTTTTAGATAAGGTTTTGGTTCCTGCAAACATCAGATGTTCAAATAAGTGAGCATAGCCTGTTTTACCTGTTACTTCATTTACAGAGCCTACTTTATATAGCATATTTATGTACACATTTGAAACTGTTGTATCTTGGTGCAAGATAATTGTAAGGCCATTATCCAATTTATATTTGGTAAATGGTATGTCGTAAAAATTATCAGATTTAACGACTTCTTCTACTAGCTGCTGGGCCAATAAATCATGAATAGTGAAAAGAGTGATTATAATTAAAGTAATTTTCTTCATTTCATTATGGTTTGCATTCTATTTATAATGTATTTATAAAAATAGTAATTATTTTTAAATAATTTTAGTTTCGTAATAATGAAAAACAAAAAACGCACATCGTATGATGTGCGTTTTTTTGTTTATTTAGTTCCTGAAACAAGTTAAGAATGATGGTTCGACAAGCTTCACTTTTGCTCAGAATGACAAGTTGAATTACAACTTACGTTTTACTTCTACCTGCTCGAATGCTTCTACGATGTCGCTAACGTTGATGTCGTTAAAGTTTTTGATCTTCAAGCCGCATTCGTAACCTTTCACTACATCTTTCACGTCGTCTTTAAAACGTTTTAAAGATTCCAGTTCGCCTGTATGTATTACGATGCCATCTCTGATAATTCGTATCTTGTTGTTACGTGCTACTTTTCCATCTAATACGTAGCAACCTGCAATAGTACCAACTTTCGTTACTTTAAATACTTCACGAACTTCAATATTACCAACAATTTTCTCTTCGAATTTAGGCTCTAACAAACCTTCCATCGCTGCTTTGATCTCGTCGATCGCATCGTAGATAATGTTGTAGTATTTGATCTGGATGTCTTCTTTTTCTGCCAATGCTTTTGCATTTAAAGAAGGGCGAACCTGGAATGCACAAATGATTGCATCTGATGCAGATGCCAACAATACATCTGATTCGCTGATGGCTCCAACTCCTTTGTGAATTACGTTTACCTGTATTTCTTCTGTAGATAATTTCAATAATGAATCGCTTAAAGCCTCCACAGAGCCATCTACGTCACCTTTGATAATTAAGTTTAATTCTTTGAAGTTTCCTAATGCCAAACGACGACCGATCTCATCTAAGGTAATGTGTTTTTTAGCACGCATACCTTGCTCACGAATGATAGTTGCGCGTCTGTTAGCCGTATCTTTTCCTTCGTCTTCGTCTTCGTATACTTTTATTTTATCACCTGCAGTTGGCGCACCTAACAAGCCTAACACCTGAACTGGCGCTGATGGTCCGGCTTTGTCGATACGAACGCCACGTTCGTTTGTCATGGCTTTTACTTTACCAAAATATTGTCCGGCAACAATGAAGTCTCCGATCTCTAAAGTACCTTCCTGCACCATGATAGTTGAAACATATCCACGACCTTTATCTAATTGTGCTTCAATAACAGAACCGATAGCTGCTTTATTTGGATTTGCTTTCAGATCTAACATTTCAGATTCCAAAACAATCTTATCTAATAATTTATCGATGTTTAAACCTTGTTTTGCAGAAATTTCCTGGCACTGGAACTTGCCGCCCCATTCTTCTACCAAAATATTCATTTGCGACAACTGGTTTTTGATATTGTCTGGATTTGCACCCGGTTTGTCTATCTTATTGATAGCTATGATCATTGGAACTTCGGCAGCTTGTGCATGCGAAATTGCTTCTTTTGTTTGTGGCATAATATTGTCATCTGCTGCGATAACAATAACAGCGATATCAGTTAATTTAGCACCACGCGCACGCATGGCTGTAAATGCTTCGTGACCTGGTGTATCTAAGAACGTGATATGTTCTCCACTTGCGGTTTCCACTTCATAAGCACCAATGTGTTGTGTAATTCCACCCATTTCACCAGCTACTACATTTGCACTTCTGATATAATCCAGTAAAGATGTTTTACCGTGGTCAACGTGACCCATGATGGTAACAATAGGTGGTCTCTTTATTAAATCTTCCGGTAGATCTTCGTATTCTTCTTCTTCATTATCTTCATCTGCAAGGTTGATGAATTTCGCTTCGTAGCCAAATTCGCTTGCTACTAATTCAATTACTTCAGCATCTAAACGCTGATTGATGGATACAAACACGCCTAAACCCATGCAAGAGCTGATTACTTGTGTTGGAGAAACATCCATTAGACCAGCTAATTCGCTTACTGTAATAAACTCTGTTAATTCTAAGATGTTTGTTTCCTGGTTTTCACCTTCTGCACGTTCTGCGTGGTCGTCACGTTTTGTTTTACGATATTTAGATCTGTCGGATTTTCCTTTCGTTCCCTGCAATTTTGCCATGGTAGAACGAATCTTATCCTGAATTGCTTTTTCAGAGATGCCTTCTTTGTTTGTTTCAGCAGGTTTTGGTCCGCCGCGCCTGTTATCAAACGGACGATTGTTGCCACCTGGTCCGCCGGTTTGAGGTCTTGCCGGTCTGTTGTCTTTGGTAGGTTCAAATTTCTTGATGTCTACTTTCGTTTGAACGATACGTGTACGTTTTTGGTTAGCGTCACGACCTTCTTTTGCTTTTTCGCGTTTTGCTTTTTCATCATCACGGAAAATATCTTCCGGACGGCGTTCTGCTTTTATAGGTAATTCTATTCTACCTAAAATTTTTGGACCGGTAAGTGTTTCTGCTTTCGCTCTTACCAATTCATCAGGTACTGCAACTACTTCTTTAACAACTTCCTTTTTTTCTTCTACAACTTCTTCTTTTTTCTCTTCAGTTTTTTTCGTTGTTTTCTTAGCGTTTTCTTCTGCTGGAGTTGGAGTTTCGTCTGCTTTTTTTGTTGTTTTTTTAGGCTTATCTAAATCGATCTTTCCTAAAACTTTCGGACCTTCTACATCATCACGTTTTACGGTGTGAATTTCTTCTTCTTCTTTCTTCTTTTTTTCTACAACCGGTTTTTCTTCTTCTACAACAACTTCTTCCTTCTCTTCTTTTACAGGTTTTGGTTTCTCCAGTTCTATCTTTCCAAGAATTTTCGGACCTTCTACTTCTTCTCTTTTTACAGCGTGAATTTCTTCTTCTTTTTTGATAAACTCTTTGATAGAAAGTTCTTCTTCCTTGCGTTTACCAATATTGATCTGTTCCGCTTTTTCTTTGGTAACGATATCACTTCTGAAATCGCGCAAAAGAACTTCATACTGCTCTTCGGTGAGCTTAGTGTTTGGTGAGCTGGCTACATCTTTGAACCCTTTTGTGTGCAGGTGATCCACGATATTGGAAATACCTACATTGAGTTCTTTTGCGGCGCTCGCTAATCTTATTGTTTTGTTTTCTGACATGTTTTGTTTTTAGTCGTAAGTCGTGAGTCGTGAGTCATAAGTCAGAATAGTATGAACTATGACTAATGACGTTGGCTATAGACCTTTCATATTATTCGAATTCTGATTTTAAGATTCTGATCACATCATCGATGGTTTCTTCTTCTAAATCGGTTCTGCGTACTAATTCGTCTCTGTCCAGATCTAATACAGATTTTGCAGTATCACAACCAATTTTTTTGAATTCATCAATCACCCAACCGTCGATCTCATCTGAAAATTCATCTAAATCTACATCGTCTTCCGGTGCGGTATCGGTATCTCTGAATACATCAATTTCATAACCAGTCAGCTTACTTGCCAGCTTGATATTGAAACCACCTTTTCCAATCGCTAATGAAACCTGATCTGGTTTTAAATAAACAGATGCACGTTTTTTATCATCGTTTAATGCAATTCCTTCAATTTTTGCCGGTGTTAATGAACGTTGCAGCAATAAATTGATATTTGTTGTAAAGTTGATAATGTCTATGTTTTCATTTCTTAACTCACGAACGATTCCATGAATACGAGAACCTTTCATACCAACGCAAGCTCCAACCGGATCGATTCTGTCATCATAAGATTCTACAGCCACTTTTGCTCTTTCACCTGGTTCACGAACAATCTTTTTGATCACAATTAAGCCGTCCATGATTTCCGGTACTTCCTGTTCTAATAATTTAGCTAAGAAAGAACCATCTGTGCGAGAAAGTATTACCAATGGTGTGCTTCCGCGTAATTCTACATCTTTAATTACTGCACGAATGCTATCGCCTTTTTTGTAGAAATCTGTTTTTATTTGTTCGTTTTTTGGTAAGATCAATTCATTTCCATCATCATCCAATAACAAAATCTCTTTTTTCCAAACCTGGTATACTTCTGCAGAGATGATATCACCAACTCTATCTTTATATTTTTTGTAAACCTCGTCTTTTTCAAGATCTAATACACGTGAAATTAAAGTTTGACGAGCTGCCAAAATAGCACGGCGACCGAAAGACTCGATAGTAATTTCTTCGTACAATTCTTCACCAACTTCCATGTCAGGCTCTATTTTCTTTGCTGCTGAGAAGTCAATTTCCGCCAATTTATCTTCTACTTTTCCGTCTTCCACGATCATACGACGACGCCAGATTTCCAAGTCACCTTTTTCGGTGTTTACGATGATGTCGAAATTTTGGTCTGAAGTGTATTTTTTACGCAAAAGCGTTTTGAATACGTCTTCCAAAACACGCATCATAGTTGGTCGGTCGATGTTTTTGAAGTCTTTAAACTCCGAAAACGATTCTACTAATTCTATACTATTCATTGTCTTGTCATCTTTAAATGTTTTAAATAGTGTATTATAATTTGAAATTAAAATGTTTTTTTACTGATTTTATCTCTTCGAAACTGTAAGTATGTTCTTCTATTGTTTCTGTTTTTTTTATTTTGATGATTTCTTTTACTACAATCTGATTATCGTCTGCAGATAATAGTTCACCGGTAATCTTCAAACCGTTTTTTAACACAACATCTACATTTTTGTTGAGTTGTTTTTGAAACTGCTGTGCAACTTTCAATGGTTCATCCATTCCTGGTGAAGAAACATCTAATGAAAGGTTATCTGTCATTAAGCTGTTTTCTTCCAAATAATTATGAATGTGCCTGCTTAATTGTGCGCATTCATCAATTGTAATGTTTGTTTTACCATCAGCATAAACTTCTATTTTGCCTGTTGGAAGCACTTTTATATCTACTAAAAAAAGGTCTTTGTCTAAAAAATAGGCAGCTATCTCTTTTCCAATTATTTCTTTTAGTTGTGTCAATTTATCCATAATAAGGTATGAAAAAAGAGGACTTCGAGTCCTCTTCATTTCTTTATTGCGTTGCAAATATACGCATTTATTAATAAAAAGCAATGCTTTTTAAGCATTTTTATTATAATTGAACTATTATACATCTGATTTTCAAAAAACATTATTGAGCATTTTTCATTTTAATTAATATGAAGTTTCTAACGATCATTCGACATGCAAAATCTAGTTGGGAAAACCCTGATTTAGATGATATAGTTCGACCGCTGAATGAACGTGGTAAAAAATCAATTTTGGTAGTTGGCGATTATCTTAAAACGAGGAAGATAAAACCTGATCTGATGATTGCTTCACCAAGTACCAGAACTTTGCAAACGGCTATTGGTATTGCAAAAATATTGGATTACGACGATGAGAACATAAAGATCAACCAAGATATTTATTTTGGCGAGCAAGATGATGTTGTTTCGATTGTAAAAAACATCAAGGACAAATACAAAGATGTTTTCCTTTTTGGTCACGAACCTTTGCTGTCTTCTTTGATCTATCATTTTACAAACGAAGCGCTCGATAAATTTCCTACTTGTGCTGTTTACAGAATTGCTTTTAACACCAATGATTGGAAAGAGGTCGTTCACCAAAAAGGCGATTGTGAATTTTATGTGAACGCTAAATTATTGATTGAAAAGTAGCTAAATTCAACGCTCGAAATGTTTGAAACAAACTTGCTTTTTCCTTTTTTAAACATATAGACACATAGTTTAAACTATGATTCTAAGATTTATAAAGAAATTAAAATTTTACATAGCAGTAAATTTCTCACATCTAAAATCTCATTACTCATATCTAAATTAAATGACAAATATTCCTATTATAAATCGCGAGTTGAGCTGGCTTTCTTTTAATGAGCGCGTGTTGCAAGAAGCTGAATGTACTGATGTTCCTGTATTAGAGCGTTTGAAATTTTTAGGAATTTATTCTAATAATTTAGATGAGTTTTTTCGTGTGCGTATTGCAACGCTGAAACGCATGATGGATTTTGATAAACGTGCTTTGGAAGAACTTGGTTTTTCGCCTGCAAAAGTAATGGCAGACATACAAGCGAAATTAAAAATCTTACAAAAAAAATACACAAAGGCTTACGAAACACTTATTAAAGAATTAGAAAAAGAAGACATTTTTTTTCTAAATGAAACACAGCTTGATAAGCAACAAGGTGAGTTTGTAAAAAATTATTTTCAGGAAAAAGTGCGGTTGGAAATATTTCCGATCATGTTGGATAAAGCAAAGGAGTTTCCAACCTTATTAGATTCTTCCATTTATTTAGCCATTCGTTTTTCTAAGAAAACTTCTAAAGAAATTCATTATGCTTTGATAGAAGTACCAACGGCTTCTGTATCGCGTTTTTTGGTGTTGCCAGCCAAAAAAGGCAAACAATATATTTTGTTTTTAGATGATGTGATTCGTTACAATTTAAAATCAATTTTCCAGATCTATGATTTTGATAAGATAGAAGCTTACACCATAAAGTTTACACGTGATGCTGAATTAGATGTAGATAATGATGTGTCTTTGACTTTTATGGAATCAATGGAAATGAGTTTGAAGAAGCGCAAGAGTGCTGATGCTTTGCGTTTTGTATATGATGCGCAGATGCCAAAAGATTTTCAAAATTATTTAATTAAGAAAATGGAATTGGATAATAAAGTGCAGTTGTATGCCGGTGCGCGTTATCATAATTTCAAAGATTTTATAAAATTTCCAACGCTTGGAAAAACGCATTTATTAAATGCCGTTCAGCAGCATATCATTCATCCTGATCTGGAAAAAACACGTTCTATTTTAGATAAGATGAAAGCGAAAGATATCTTATTGTATTATCCATATCATTCGTTCGATTACTTTTTGGATCTGTTGCGTGAAGCTGCGATCGACCCAAATGTTTCGCATATTCGATGCACTTTGTATCGCGTTGCTTCTAACTCGCATGTTATAAAATCTTTGATAACGGCTTTGCATAATGGTAAAGATGTTACGGTTTTTATTGAGCTGCGTGCACGCTTTGATGAAGAAGCAAATATTGATTGGGCAACTACTTTGCGTGAAGAAGGTGCGCGTGTTATCACAGGAATTTCGGGTTTGAAAGTGCATTCTAAATTGTGCTTGATTACACGACGAGAAAAAGGTCATAAGATTTATTATGGTGCAATCGGTACCGGAAATTTACACGAAAAAACTTCTCGTATTTATACAGATGCGATGTTGCTGACCTGCAACCAAGCAATCACAAAAGAAGCGCGACAAATATTTTCTTTCTTCGATAAAAATTATTCTGTTCCGAAACTGCATCACTTGATGGTTGCTCCATTTAATTTAAGAAGCAAGCTTACAACTTTCATCAACAAAGAAATTAAGAATGCGAAAGCCGGAAAAAAAACAGAAATATTTTTGAAGCTGAATAATCTGGTGGATGAAGATGTGATAGAGAAATTATATTCAGCAAGTAAAGCCGGTGTAAAAATACGATTGATTGTTCGTGGTATTTGCTCTTTAGTACCAGGTTTACCTGGCATCAGCGAGAATATTGAAGCTATCAGTATTGTAGATAAATTTCTGGAACACAACCGTGTTTTCATTTTTCATAATTTAGGAAAGCCTGAATTGTTTATTGGTTCTGCAGATTTGATGACGCGCAACTTAGATCATCGTATTGAAATTGTGATGCCAATTATGGATGAAAAAATCAAGAAGCAACTGACCACTATAATGGAATTGCAATGGAAAGATAATGTGAAAGCAAGAATCTTTAATGAAACGCAATCTAACTTTTTTAGAACAAGAACAGCAACAGAAAAAGCCGTTAGAAGCCAAGATGCAGTTTATGAATTGCTGGAAAGTGTGGTTGTTAAAAAGAAAAAATAATTTATTTGATTGCATTCTTACTTAAATCAAAAAAAGGAATTATAAATTCTCTACCTTGATAAAGCAGTATTACCAAAACAAATACAAAAATTATTGCTAGTTGTACTTTCCAATCAAACTCAAAGTTTGTTTCCTCTTCTATTTTACCTCTTTCTTTTTTTGTCTTTTTTGTATATCTCATCTTATTCTTTTTATTGTCTGCAACCTAAATCAATCATTTAAAGAAATAAAGGACAACTAATTGTGCTTTTCTTGTCTAAAGGTACTGAATGCAAATCTGTAGCAAATAATGATTGTTATGTGATATATAAAATTTTAAACATAGTACAAATATTGTATGCAAATTATCAATTTGCTACTTCCTTTTTTCTTTCCTACTTTTAAGGCATAAATCCACCACATGAAATTTGCTGCTATTGATATTGGTTCGAATGCTGTTCGCTTAATTTTTATTAATGTGTATGAAACACCAACCGGACCGCAGTTTGTGAAGGATGCGATGTATCGAGTGGCTTTGCGATTAGGTGAAGAGGCTTTTTTGAAAGGCAAAATCTCTAAAACAAAAGAAGCAGAATTGCTTTCTACCATGAAATCTTTTAAGCATTTAATTGATGTGCACAAGCCTGTGCAAATTATGGCGTGTGCAACGAGTGCGATGCGTGACGCAAAGAATGCGAAAGAAATGGTCTCTAAAATTTTTAAGAAAACCGGCATCGACATAAAAATTATTACAGGACAAAAAGAAGCTGAATTGATCTTATCTAATCATGTAGAAAAATTTTCTTTAGATGAAAATAAGAATTATTTATACATAGATGTTGGTGGCGGCTCGACTGAACTGATTTTATTATCGAAAGGAAAACTGGTTGATAAATGGTCTTTTAATATTGGTACTTTGCGTATGACTTTAGGTAAAGTGAAACCAAAACACTGGAAAGAGCTGGACGTTTGGGTAGATCATTTTAAAGGAAAATATACGCCTTTGTTTGGCATCGGTTCTGGTGGAAACATCAATACTATACAAAAGCATTTTGTGAAACGTAAAGAACAGGAAGTGCATTACAGCGATTTGGAAATAACCTTTAATGCTTTAAATGGTTTGACTTTAGATGAACGTATTCTGCAATATGGTTTTCGTCCAGACAGAGCTGATGTGATCGTTCCTGCTACACAGATTTTTATGCATATTATGAAGCGACTAAACATAAACACACTGTTTGTGCCTAAGGTTGGTTTAGGCGATGGCATGATACATGAAATGTATGAAAAGATGGTGAAAGGAAAGATGGTGAAAAAGTAGAATTTAAACTAATTACCATCAAATATAAAGTATTTGCCTGCGAATATATATTTGCGAATAAAATGCTGTCTGCAAAACTCATCTTTGCATTTTAATCATACATGCATTTTATCATTCCAAAATTATAATAAAATGATCGTTTTCAGAACGGGTCTGTCTTATATGTTTAAGTGTTTGTCATTTGGCTTAATTATCATTTTGGTATTATCATTTATTTTAGAATTAACAAATGGCGAACCTATCATTGCCAATAAATGGTATTGGTATTTAATTCCAACAGCAATCGCATTTTATATTATTGGCAGGTTTTCAGAACCAAGTATCGAAGTAAATGAAGAAGGTAACGCAATACCTAAACGACAATAAATTTTTTTAAACTTTTTAAAACAATAAATTTTTATGG